>Ga0163161_10000022_pt1 | contig 207890 bp, 201 predicted proteins | sample S45metaG_FD_129847 | JGI IMG/M metagenome (GOLD analysis project Ga0163161, IMG submission 129847) | Switchgrass rhizosphere microbial communities from Kellogg Biological Station, Michigan, USA - S4-5 metaG | ecosystem: Host-associated > Plants > Roots > Rhizosphere > Soil | place: USA... | reverse complement strand
GGTCCTCACCGCCACCGTCAGCGGCCCCTCTGGCCCGGTCCCCGGCCAGCACGTGTACTTCGCCAGCAGCGACCCCGGCCAGTCCCTCGGCCCGGTCGCCGATAACGGCGACGGCACCTACACGACGACGCTGACCGCCTCGCACACGGTCGGCGAAGCGCAGGTGCGCGCGGTCGACGCGAGCCTCGAACCGGCTCCCAGCGACGCGATCTCACTGACCCAGACGCCGGGGGCCGGCCCGCCCCTGACCGCGGTAATCGAAGAAGGCTCCGGCACGGTCATCTCCAGCCCGGCGGGCATCGAATGCACGGGTGGCGCGCCGACCAGTTGCACGACCGAAGCAATCGAAGAAGGCACTGTAATTCTCACGGCGTCACCTGCTTCCGGCTACCTGTTCAAGAACTGGAAAGGTTGCACCAGCGTCCAAGGGCGCCAGTGCACAGTCAGTCTGGCCGAACCGGGCAAGACGGTTGGCGTCAAGTTCACGCCGGCCCACGCTGTCACCCTGAAGAAGGCCGGCACGGGCCTGGGCTCAGTCGGCGGCGTGCCCTGCGGCGACGCCTGCATCGAAGCCACCGTGTCCTTCGTTGAGGGCAGGCCCGTGAAACTCAAGGCCAAGGCTTATAAGACCGCTGAATTCGAAGGCTGGACGATTGAAGGCGAACCGGGCGCCTGCACGGGAGCCCCTATGGAATGCGTGCTAACGCCGACCGCGGACACGACAGTCGAAGCCGATTTCACGGAAAAGGCCAAAGAGGCCCTCGTCGTCTCCAAGTCCGGCAACGGCCAGGGCGCGGTCAAGTCCAAACCGGTGGGAATTAGCTGCAGCTACACTTGCAGCTCGACGACCGCCCTCTACTACAAGGGAGAACACGCCGAACTGACCGAGACCGTACAACTCGGTAAGGGCTCGACCTTCGTCGAATGGACCGGTGGCACCGGCTCGGCAGCCTCGTGCAACGCCAGCGCCAGCCCCACCTGCTCGTTCACGATTGAAGCCGGCAGCTCGATCCAGGCCAAGTTCGAATAGGAGGAGCCGCCGGCCCCAGGGCGAAGGCTCCACTAGGCAGCGGATCGAGCGGGCGGAGCGGGGCTTCGCTGACAAGGTGCGCGCTGCGCTCGGTCTCTGCGCTTAATACCGGGGGATTCGAACCAGCCTCTTTGATTTCGGGAACTTCTGGCCAGAAGTTCCCGAAACGCCGCATGTCGGTGCATATCCGCGCTCATTTCTGGTTCGGACTCTCCTGCAGCGCTATTACGAAACCCCTGCAACTTGGACATTCGCAGCGCGCGGCTTCTGGAGGCCGGCGTAGTTGCCATGCAGAAGGTCGAGGGTTCGAATCCCTTCAGCCGCTCTAAGGAAAAGCCCCGCTCCGGCGGGGCTTTTCTGTGTCCGGGCGAAGCATGCGGGCCGCTGTGACCTTCTGCCTACCAGCTTCGCTGCCTATTCGCTGGCATCTTTCGTTCCGGATATTCTGTGCCGAGCGGCATGTCAGAATTACCTCATGACCAAGGCCGAGCTCCACCAGATGGTTGACCGCCTGCCGGATCAGGCAGTCGATGGCGCAGCGATTCTGCTTCGCGAGGTGACGGATGGCCGGATCGACCCCGAGCAGGCCTGGTTCTGGACCCGCGAGTGGCAGGAGCGTGAGCGAGAAGCCGACAAAGACCTCGCCGCCGGTCGCGTAACCCGCTTTGAGAGCGATGAGGATTTTCTAGCGGAATTGGACGAGCGCACGAAGTCGCTCGATGCCGACCCGTGATGTCCTCGCGTCGTTCTGGCGCGACTGGGACCAACTGAGCCCGAAGCAGCAGCGAGAATTCCGCGATGCGCTATCTCAATTCGTCGCCAATCTCGCTGAAGATAAGCAGGGTTTTCATCCCCGGCTTCGCGTGAAGCGCGTGCAGGGCCATCCCGGAGTTTGGGAGATGACCTGGGCCTACGACGGTCGCGCGACCTTCCAGTACGGCGATGAAATCCAGCCCGGAGAGGCGCACATCGTTTGGCGCCGCGTCGGAACTCACGCGATCTTCCGTCGCCCCTGATCGTTGGGGGAGCAGGCAAATCTCTGGGCATCAAAACCTCTAGGTGAATTTGACTTGAGGCCATGCCGAGGATGAGGTGAGCCTCATAGACCATCAATTCCCTTTGCGATTACCGCTCCGACAAGACCCGAGAACACCGCAGTCGCTGCAAAGGCGATGGCAGGGTGAGACTTAAACCAGTCGCGGGTCGCCCAGATCGGGCCTTTGCGGCTCGAATCGTCCGGCACCTGTTCACCCTCATTAACGAGGACGAACTGGGGCGGTCCAGCGCGGAGGGCGTATTCCATGTTCATGAAGGCGGCGATGAGCAACGGGGCGCCACCGACCAAGGTCGCCATCAAGGCGTCGCCGATCAGGCTCCAAAGGTCGTGAAGGTCGAAGTGGAGATACATGAAGAGGAACGTCCCGACGAGCAGGACCGGCGCTAGGGCAACGAGGAACCATTCGCGCCCTCGGATCGAGGGCGGGGCCACCTTCTCTGCGGCCTCCTTCCCTCCCGCCAGCCGGAACGCCAGCATCCCTACCAGCCCAACGGCGAAACCATGGCTGCCTTCGGCCTTGACGGCCAGTCCGCTCGAAGCAGTCCCCGAAATCTTGAAAGACGGAGGACCGTTCAACTCGACCGAGAGGTTCTTGATCTCGGAGGGGTGCGCAGCTTCTGCCGTCTCCCGAAGGGCGTCGATGGAGTGGACGACCTGGTGGCTCTCGTCCCGAAACTCGAAGGTCGCGGTCGGGCGTGGCTCGTAGGAGATGTGGGGCTTCAACTCCTCCAAAGCGGCCTCCACGGCAGACACGAATTCGCCCGGAGTTCCGCGCCAGCGATCCGCCTGCCAGTCTCGCTGGTAGCGCCGGGGTTCTCGCTCTGGCGGGTCAACCACGATTGCGGCCATCGCCCGAGCCTAGAGACTCCCGAGGCGGTTCCTTAACCAAGAAGCCCCGCCGCAGTTTAGACCTGGGGGGACTGTGATCACTTCTTTGGGAGCGACGTGCGGGCTAGCCCTTCATCGCCTTCGGCGTCGCGCCTGCGGCTGTGAAGGTCGGCCGCTGTACCGGGTCGCGCGTCGGCCCTAGCCGTCACGGATGATTCGGGGGCCATTCGGCCGTGTCCGAGTCCGCGCCCCACATTCGAGCACACCCAGTCGGACGGAACCCCCACCAAAAGTCCCTTGCCGATTGGGCAGCGGGCGGCTCTCGCTGCCCAAACCGAGCGGAACCGTGCCTGACTCAGCCGAATCTCTCAACGGCACGCTAACCGCCTTTTGGCCCTAGAACGCGCGCACGGCTAGTAGGTAGATCGCTTGCCATGCAGAAGGTCATGGGTTCGAATCCCATCAGCCGCTTTTTCGCGAATCCCCTGCACGTAAGCGGGTCGACACCGGGCGCGGGAGCCCGGAACTCGATCGAACCATCCCTGCATATCGCCGTCATTCCAGGCACTACTGCGAGTTAGTGCCTGGAACCGTCGGGATGCGCGACGATTGACGGCGATTCCGCCTGCATTAATGCCGCCGCGGCGGTAATGGGGGCGAGGAACTCCTTACCCCATGGCCCCAAGAGCAAATCATCGTCGACCCAATCAGATGCGCGGCCTGCCCTGCATTCGCGATACTCGCATTACGGTTAGTTGCGGTGCTCGGCCAGCTGGCCGCTGGTTCTTGTGACGCTCGAATACGCCGCCGCCACTGCGCAAGAGCGTGAGCTGGCAGTGGTAGCGTCCGCAGAATGAAACTGCTCCTCGAGACGAACCTCTCGCCCGAGCTGGAAGGCGGCGTTGGCGCCGGCCGCCTTCTCGGATGCATGACCAATTGACCCGCAAAGAGAAAGTGCTTCAGGTCGTAGTTGTCGCTGCCGGGATCGTGATCGTGTTTCTATTGGTGGCGATCTGGTTGGGAACCCAGATCGGAGACTGAGCAGATCGTCAAGGATCTCGGCGTCTCCGACCAGAGCCTGCCCCTGGATAAAGCAGGCCGACGAGACTTCTTCCGCGCGCTGAATGCCCTTCAGACGACGGTCGACTACGACGCTACGTCAGACGTGCTGGCTTCGAGGTTCGCGACTCGGCTGAGTGAGGTTGCCGACGCGGCAGCCTGTTGGGCACCGTGCGTTCGTCGTCGCCCAGGACTGGCTGGCGGTCCGCGCCGATCCTCTGGGGAGCGCTCGTCCCTCTCAGAGACGGCTCCACCAACGGAGTGATGGCCATTGCTGCCAGCCACCCGACGAGTATTCAATTTGCATATAAGCCTCTGGCCCGACGCTAAGAAATGCTCGAGAGCGCCGTTGCCACGGCAAAGCCGAGGGTCGTGACAAGGCCGGCGACGCGCCCGGACTCCTCGGTCGCCTCGGGGATCATCGAGTCGATCAACATGACCAGGAGAGCACCTGCGGCGAAGCCGTCAATGCCGGCACGGAGCTCACCCGAAGCCGCGTCGGCGATCGCGTAGCCGGCAACACTGGCGAGGGTGCATATCGCGGCAACGGCGCCCCAGAGCCGCAGGATCTTGCCCGGACTGGTACCTGACCTACGCATCTCGCTAGCCGAGCCGATCGCCTCGGGCAAATTGGAGACGAAGATCGCGACCAGCAGCCCGATGCCGACTCCCTCGCCTCCGGCCAGCCCGATCCCGAGCACGAGTTGCTCGGGGATGCCGTCGAGGAAAGCCCCAAGCGCGAGGGCGGTCCCAGGATCGGAGCCGCGTGCCCGCCCCGTCCGCCCTCGACCGGATGAGGAGCGGCTGGCGATCAGCCCATCGAGCCCGAAGTAGACCAGAGCCCCGATGCCCAGGCCGACCGCCGTGGCCCCGAGGCTGCCGACCCGAAGCCCCTCCGCCGCCAGCTCGAAGCTGACGGCGCTGATCAGCGCTCCGGCGCCGAAGGCCAGTACCAAGCCGACCTGTCGGGTCGGCCAACGCCGGGACAAGGCGAGCAGGGCACCGAGCACCAGCGAGGAGGCCGCTAGAGCTCCCCAGCCAAGCGCAGCGACCATTGACCGAGAATACCGCTGGCTGGATCGATGCCCGGAACACAGCGATATTGATGTTCTGGGCAGGCTCGATGCCCTGAGGTAGGGTGGCGTCCAATGAGCCGAAAGACTGCGATCAATGCCCTGATCGTGAGCCGCATTGCCTTCGGTGTCGCGGCGTGGCTGCTTCCCCGCCCCGCCGCTAGGGCGTTTGGCTTCGACATGTCTCGAAACCCACAGCTTCCCTATCTGGCTCGGCTGATCGACACCCGCGACGTGATCCTCGCCTACGGCCTTCTCACGACCGAGGGAGATGAGCAAGAGCGATGGTTGCGCATCAGCCTGGCTAACGATGGGGCTGACACCGTCGCCGGCATCGCTGGGGGAATCGGCGGATACTTGCCAAAGCGCACGACAGCCATCCTGACGGCAGCGGCGCTAGCCCCAATGATTCGCGGCGCGATCGCCCTGCGCGAGCAGTAAGTTCACGGAGGCGCTAGCGACCACGTCCTCCAAGGGAGCGGCCACTGGCCGTTCGTCGACCAGAGCGAGCGGACCGAGGATCTCCTCCTCGGGCATCTCCAGCACGCCACGGCGGCAACGGACGAGGCGGAGCTTCGGCCCTCGGAGATCAGAGTCGCACTGTGATGCGAAAGAGCGACTATGGTCGGTGTTCCACTATCTGAGGAGGGCTGTCATGTATGTCCGTGCTGTCAGGTTCACCGACGTATCTGCCGAGCGGATGCAAGAGCTTCTTGCTCGCATCGAGGAGTCCGACGGGCCACCCCCCGGCGTGCCCGCCACTGGTCTCAAGATCTTGTTCGACAGCGCACAGGGAACGGCAGTGGTCCTTCAATACTTCGAGAGCGCGGAAGACATGGAGGCCGGAGCCCAAGTGTTCAGCGCGATGGATCCGTCGGAGACGCCCGGCACGCGCGAATCGGTGGACATGTGCGAGGTGAAGCTCGAGCGAACGCTCAACTGAGGCTGTTCTCGGCTTTGACCAGGCCACAAGAAGCCGATCCGCCATCGCCACATCCGTAACCCCCGACCTCACCGCAGCCGCGTCTGCGGTCGAGACCGTCGGCTCAGGGGCCGTGCCACCTAGACGACGACTTCGCGATGGTGCAGGACACCTTCCGGCGCTTTGCGGAGGAGCGCATCCGTCCTATCGCCGAGGAGGTCCACCGCAACAACGAGGACATCCCCGAGGGGATCATCGAAGGGCTGTCTGAGATCGGGACGTTCGGCGTCTCGATTCCCGAGGAGTACGACGGCTTTGCGGCTGAAGGCGAGGGCGAGTACCTCTCGATGGTCGTTGCGACCGAGGAGCTCTCGCGCGGCTCGCTCGGCGTCGGCGGCTCACTGGTCACCCGCCCCGAGATCCTGGCGCGGGCGCTTTTGGCAGGTGGTACCGAAGATCGGCGGCGGTGCGCCTCGGCCGGTGAGCGCGAGGTAATCAAACCGCCATCTAGAGTTTCGGGCACTTTTCCGCCGAAGTTCCCAAATCGCTCCATATCGGCGTATATATGTCGACTTCTCACCGACCGCGGAATTTCGGCCGGTGATCGACCACATTACGTCGGGAGCCGGCGCATCCGCGTGAGAAACGTCAGGCGCTGGAGTCGGATCGAGACCTGGACCGCTCACGGCAACCTCGGATAACTCAGACAAGGCGATGTCGCTTGCAGGGGTTTCGCAGCGGCGTGGCAGCGCGCTTTAGTCTCGCTGAACCACTCGTGTGCCCGACCGAATCACCTCGGCAACTTGATCGGGGTCGTCGCTCATCGGTAGGTGGCCCATGCCCTCGAGGCGGATCCACTCGGCGTCGGGCAGCAGCCGCCGGAGCTTCGAGAAGTAGGCCGGACTCTTGCAGATGCGGTCGCCGTCGGCGGTGGCGACGGTGACCCGGCACTCGATGTTGCCCAGTTCGCCGAAGAGGTTTTGCTTCTTCGAGGTGGCGAGCATCTGGCGGGTCACACCACAGTTCGCCGCCGCCTTCATGGTCGACAGAGCGAGGGACGGTTCCATGCGAGCCGGGTGGACGACCATGTCGCGCATGGCGATCACTCGCAACCAGCGCTGGCTGGCGAGCAGGGGGAAGAGCGGTCTGGAGAGCGGCAGCGCGAGGCGGGTCGTCCGCCAGAAGTAGCGGTAGGCGGCTCGTTCCTCGGCGCTTCTCGGCTCCCACCCTCCGGCCGGACAAAGGCAGGTGACGGAAGTGGCGCGACCGCGAAGCGCCAGCTCGAGGCTGAGCCAGCCGCCGAGCGAGTTGCCCACGAAATGAGCCTCGGCGATCCCGTGGGTGTCCAGCTGCCGTTCAACCCGACCGGCGATTGCGGATATGGAGAGTGGGGTCGTCTCCTCCCAGGGTGCGGCGCCGAAATGTCCGGGGAGCGTCGGCGCAAAAACTGCGAAGTGCTGTTCAAGGGAAGGAAGCACCGGCCTCCACACCTGCCAGTCATTGGTGAATCCGTGGAGCAGCACCATCGGTTCACCCAAACCTCCGCTGTGAAATGGAGCGGCCGGCATTCGGCGGCAGACTAGTTCATCGACTTGATGAGATAGGCGTTGGCGCCCGCCTCCAGTAGCGGGCCGGGTGTTTAACGGCACAGCGATATCCGGCCCCTATGCTCCGGGGATATGGCGATTCAGCGGATGGACAACGTTCTCATCGTTGTCGATGACCTCGAGGCTGCCAAAGCGTTCTTCGCTGAACTCGGTATGGAGCTGGAAGGCGAGGCGCCGGTTGAGGGGCGTTGGGTGGACCGCGTCGTCGGGCTCAATGACGTCCGTGCCGACATTGTCATGATGCGGACCCCGGACGGCCACGGGCGGATTGAGCTGACGAAGTTCCACACGCCGCCGGCGGTCAGAGTCGAGCCAGAAAGCGCGCCGGCGAACACGCTGGGCATACGCCGCATCATGTTCGCTGTTGACGACATCGATGACGTCGTTGCCCGCCTGTGCAAAAACCACGGTGCCGAATTCGTCGGCGAGATTGCACAGTACGAGGACATCTACCGGCTCTGCTTCCTGCGTGGCCCTGAGGGCATCATCATTGGACTGGCCGAGCGGCTCAGCTGAAACCTCCGCGGGCCGCGGCCCCGGGAGGAGATCAAACCGCACCCTCGGATTTCGGGCCGCCCGGACCTGAATCGGAAGCTCATTGCGGCGCTTTATTCGGCTTGACGGCACGGCACAATGGGTCCATGAGTGGATGTCACCATCGTTTACTGCTGCTCCTCGCGGCCTGCATGACCCTGCTTCCCGGCTGCGGCGAAGGCTCCCAGCCCAACGACACGACAGCACGTATTGCGCCCGGCGCGCGCACCCCACCGACCCACCCGAAGCTCGCGGTCGGCTCCAAGGTCCGCGACTGCGACATCACCTTCGACGGTCCCGGCCCGGCCGACTGGCGCAAGCACTCTCTGTGGATCGGCCCGTTCGGGCTGGCCGGTCCGGGCCCGGGCCCGGACTTCGACGAAGGCGCGCTCGAAGGCGGCCTGCTGACTGTGAAGACGCCGACGATGGTCGCCGGGCATCGTCCGGTGACGATCTCCGTGCCTGAGGCGCAGCGGTATCGGATCGGGATCCTCGGAGTGCATCCCCGCCCCGCCTACGCCTCTGTCACCTATGTGCCTTGCGACGACAAGCCGCGAACCGTGTTCGCAGCCGGGTTCTTGCTGCGCGACCGCAGGCCGGTGACCCTCCTGGTCCAGGTCGGCGACGGGCCGGTCCGTGGTCTCCACCTGAGCGGCTAGGCCTCCTCGGCGGGTGTTCGCCGGTCGTCGTAAAGGGCCGCCTGCCCCCGGATGGTTGACAGGCCAGGCTCACCTCGACGATACTCGCAGTCCACGGCCCCACTCGCCCTAGGAGGCGAAAATGTCTTGGAAGCTTGGAGGTTCGTATTTTGAGACGTGCTCGTGTGACGTGATCTGCCCTTGCACGGCGTCGCTGGCACTCGGAGCCACGAACGATCGCTGCAACGTCGTCTTGGTCTTCAACGTCAAGAACGGCGAGGTGGATGGCATCGACGTGAGCGGACTCACGGTTGCCGCGGTCTGCGACACGCCGAAGGTGATGAGCGAGGGCAACTGGCGCCTCGGCGTCATCATCGACGCGGCGGCATCCGAGGAGCAAGCCCAGAAGCTTGGCGGAGTGTTCTCGGGGGCGCTGGGTGGCCCAATGGAGGCCTTGGGGCCGCTGGTGGGTGAGAACCTGGGCGTAGAGCGCTTGCCGATCGAGGTACACGAGGATGGCCTCAAGCACTCGATCCGCATCGGCGAGGAGGTCGACTTCGAGATCGAGGACGTCGTGCCCTTCGGCGTTGAGAGTGGCGAACCCGCGAAGCTCACCGGCATCTTTCACCCCGCCGGTTCCGAGTTGACCGTGGCACACGCGACGCGCTCGAAAATCGACGCCTTCGGCATCCAATATGAGGGGAAGGCGGCCTTCTCCTCTTCGCAGTTCTCGTGGGCAGCCTGAGCGCAGCGGAGTCTTCCGCACACCTCGACCGGCCCGCGAGCCGCGGCGAGCTCGCCGCGGCCATTGTCGCGATGCGCACGCGGCTGGGGCTAGTCGCGCTGCTTTTCGGTCTGGCCGGCCTCGCTTGGTGGGCCACGGCCGATCAGATGGCCGGAATGGACGCCGGGCCCGGCACCGACCTTGGGACCTTCGGCTGGTTCCTCGGAGTATGGATCGTGATGATGGCGGCGATGATGTTCCCGTCAGTCGCCCCGACGGTGGCGCTCTACGCGCAAATGACGCGTCGGCGCGGCCTCGGCCGCCCGCTTCTGTTCACGAGCGGCTATCTGCTCGTCTGGGGCGTTGCGGGAGTGGCCGCCTATGGTCTGTTTGAGCTCGGCAGGAGCCTGTTCGGGGTCGACCTTGCTTGGCACGCCGGTGGCCGATGGCTGGTCGGAGGCATCCTGGCCCTCGCCGCGATCTACGAGCTCACGCCGCTGAAGGATGTTTGCCTGGCGAAATGCCGAAGCCCCCTGGGATTCCTGCTCGGGAAATGGCGCGACGGGCCGCGAGGCGCTCTGGAGATGGGCGCCAGGCACGCCGCCTGGTGCGTCGGCTGCTGTTGGGCGCTGATGGCCGCCCTCTTCGCCCTCGGTGTGATGAGCGTTGGCTGGATGGCCTTCGTTGCGGCGCTGATCGCGGTCGAGAAGCTGGCGCCATGGAAGAGCGCCGCGAATCGCGCGATCGCGGTGATACTGGTGGTTCTAGGACTGGCCGTGGTGATCGTTCCCGAGCAGGTGCCGGGGCTCACGGTGCCGACTCCAGCAAGTAACGGAATGATGATGCAAGGCGGTTCCTGAATACAGGAAGTCACGCGGGTCCCCCAGACAGAAAGGAGGCGATCGATGACTGACCACAGGATCGGCACACAGGAGGAGTGGCAGGCGGAGCGCGACGAGTTGCTGAAGCAGGAGAAGGAGCTCACCCGCCGCGGCGACGAGCTGGCCCGGAAGAGGCGCGAGCTGCCCTGGGTCCCGGTCGAGAAGGACTACCGGTTCGAGACCGAGGACGGCGCGAAGACGCTCGCCGATCTCTTCGCCGGCCGCTCCCAGCTGCTCGTCTACCACTTCATGTTCGGGCCGCCCTACCAAGCAGGCTGCCCGGTCTGCTCCTCGATTGCCGACACTCTCGACCCCCAGGTCGTCCACCTGAAGGCCAGGAATGCCACGCTGCTACTCGCCTCCCGCGCGCCGCTCGAGAAGCTCCTCGCCTACAGGGAGCGGATGGGCTGGGGCATCGACTGGGTCTCGAGCGACGGCAGCGACTTCAACCGCGATCTCGGCTTCCTGCACACCGAGGAGGAGCTGAAGCCGTTCTTGGAAGGCGAGATACCGCCCACGGTTGAGGAGAACGCGCGCATGTGCGGGACGGACGCAGCGGGATACGTCGCCGAGGGACCGGGTCTGAGCGTGTACACGCTGTCAGACGGGGTCGTCTATCGGACCTATGTGACGACCGCCCGCGGCCTCGAACCCGCGATGGCCTACTACGGCCTGCTGGACCGGACGCCGAAGGGTCGCGAGGAGAGCGCCTCCGAGCCGTTGTGGGTACGGCGTCACGACGAGTACGAGACAAGCTAGAGGGTAGCCAGCCGTCCCTTGCGTCCTCCCGACCCTGGGATGCTCTGCGTCCCGGCTCAGCCGGGATATTCGTCCTTGCGCCAGGTCCGCGGCTCCTCCGGCCCCGGCTTCGGCGTCCGCTCGAGCAGGAAGTTGAAGTAGGGGGCGACGAACGGGTCGGGCGCCGTCACCGTGTAGGTGTGGTAGACGGTCCCGTTCTCGCGCGCGAAGCTGATCCAGCTCGGGGCCTCGCGGAGGCCGTCCTTCAGCTCGGCCCCGATTTGCCCCGACCACTCCACAAGCCAGCCCGGCGGGTTGTCGATCATCTCCTTCACCTCGGGAACCTCCTCGGCCTGCTCGGGGGTCATCGCCAGCCCGAGGTCGAAGGGGAGCTCGCTCCCGTAGGTCGATACGTAGGGGAACTGCCAGCCCATCCGCTGCTTGTAGGCGACGAGCCGGTCGATCGGCGCCCGCGAGAAGCAGATCAGTGTCACGTCGCGGTGCTGCATATGGATGAGCGTGCCGTCGAGGCCGTCGGCAAGGCTGGTGCAGCCGGGGCAAGCGCCGAGCTCGTAGTCCGGCCCGAACATGATGTTGTAGGCGAGGAGTTGTGACCGTCCGTCGAATAGCTCGGCGAGCGTCCTCGTGCCTTCCTCGGTCTCGAACTCATAATCCTTCTCCACCGCTACCCAGGGGAGTTCGAGCCGCTTCTTCCTGACCTCCTCGTTTCGCTCAGCCTGCTCTTTCTCGAGCTTCGCGAGCTCCTCCCGAGCGGCCTGCCATTCCTCACGGGTCCCGATCTTGTGCTCAGGCATCTCATCTCCTTCGGTTTGAGCAGAGTCGTTTCCCCCTACTCAGTATCAATACCGAAGGTACCCACCGTGCCGGGCCTCGAACCGTCGTCGGGGACTGCTCGCTTAGGCATCGCCGCGCCAACCGAGAACACAACGCCGAGTCGGGGATGACGTGCGCCAAGACATAAGAGCCCGATGGCGTAGCCGCGTCTGGGTCAGGTTGACGTCATGTGGGCGGAGTGAGAGGCTGCCCGACGCCACCATGGACAGCGCGGCCAGAGTGGTGAGGAGATTGTGGAGGCCGAGTTCTTCGGCTGTGGGTCTTGCGCTGCTCGGCCCCGTCGCTGTCTTGATGGTTGGATGCGGCTCGTCGGGCGGCGACGGTCAACGGACGAAGCTGGTTCGACAGTGCGTGGCCATCACCGGTACTGCCGAAGTCGAAGCCGGGACTGGCAGCAAGGCCCTGCCGGTGTTCTGCAGGAAGGTCGGCGAGCTTCCGCCGCGATACGACCTCGATCCGCGGGCACTGCTTCCATCCGACCATGCCGACTCGCCGGGCGTGGCTGTGGCACTTTGCAGCACCCAGGCGGAGCGCAATGATGGGCAGCTGCCCAAGGTGGTCGGCGCCCCACAGTCGAGCGGCTTGGGTGGTGTCAACGAGGCGAGTACCCGCCGCGCCGATGCGGAGGCCGTGATCGCGGCCTGTGCCGGCAAGGCCGGACTCGTCATTCCCAGCCGTAGAGGGGACCTCTATGGTGGGTTCGGGACGTGGGGGAAGAGCGCCTTGCCGTCGGCCAAGGAGATCAGCTGTGGCGGTGGCAGCGGCACCAATCCCTACGCGACGGGAGACAGCTCTTCGCAGGCCTACCGGCCCGGGGACCTTCGTCGCAATGCGTATTACCTGACGCTGAAGGCCGAGTACAACCAGCTCAGACGTGCTGTGATTGCGCTCAAGGAGGGCGATCTCTTCGGTTTCATCGAGAGCGACTACCTGAAGCCTGGCGCGAAGGAACAGGAGGAAGCTGCCGCGGCGTTCGAAGAGCTGCGAGCAGCCATCGCGGCCGAGCTTGCCGCCGCAGACGCCGATGCTGCGTACAGCGCCGCGCTGGAGGCGGCACAGGTGGTCGAGTATGGGTACGGCACTGATTCCGCCACGGCCGTTCTCGCGGCAAAAGCGAAGATGCACGCCGAGAAGGCCGCCGAGGCGGCGACGGCAGCCAGCGATGCCGCGGCTCGAGCCCTGAGCGCCGGCAGTCTCGAGGAGAAGCAGGGTGCGGCCGTGGATGCTGAGCAGAAGGGCCAATTGGCGGAGCAGGAACGCAGGAAGGCCGAAGCTGCGGCGGAGGAGGCCAAGAAAGGAGCCAAGAAGCTCCCGGGAGGGACGCCGAAGACGCCCAGCGAGCAGCCGACCGATCCGAATGACCCCGGCGAAAACGGCACCGCTTGGTGCGAAGAGGTGCGACGCCAGATCAGCGAATGCGAGGCGGCGGGGTGGAAGACCGCCTCCTGTCAGCTGTGGCTTCAGCAGCTGCGCGGCTGCCAGCCTGAGCTAGTGAATCCAGGCGAAGACGACTCTTATTGCCATGAAGTGCAGTTCGACCCTGAGGCGGTCAAGCGGGCTCTGTATGACGCGTGCGGCGGACAGGTTGCGAAGCCCTCGCTCGGCGAAGGCGCGTGCGTGGTCCCGCTGCAGGGCGGTTTGCTGATTCGGCCACCGCCGTTCGAATGCAATCCGGAGATCGCCAGCGGCGGCTGCCCAGACCCTGAGCCGACGCCGCAGCTCAGACCCACGATCTTCTGCCCCGAGCCTCCGCCGGGGATGCCGCCGCCCCCTTGCTTCCAGGTCAGCCCCGGCACCGGACCCAAGCCGAAGCCGTAGGGCGAGGGCTAGACATTCCATGCGGGCCGGCCGTGTGTTATTGGCGAATTGCGTCGAGCGTCATCGGGACGATGTCGACGCGTACTACGAGTGCCTGCGGCTGGCCGGAGGCGAGAGGGGCCTGGCATGGGATCCGTCGCTCGAGGCGTGGTGCGTAGTTTCCTACGACCTCTGCTCGTGGCTATTGCGATCAGGCGGGTTGACGAGGCGACCTATTTCCCTACTGCGCTCTGGCGATCCTGACGCGGTGGATGAGGCCGAGAAAATCCTGAACTCGCAGTTTCTCTTCGCCGAGAAGAAGACCGCCGCCGTGCGCCGTCGGTACTGGACCTCGGTGCTCCTCGCCGGGATGAAGGACGAGGGCTATGCAAGGCTCGACCACCTAGCGGACGAAGCGCTCGAAGCCGTTCCGCGCGGTCGACGATTCGATGTCTACCAGGAGCTACTCCAGCCGTTCGCCTCGCGCGTTGCCGCGAGCTGCCTTGGGGTTCCGGAAGAGGCGCGTGAGGATCTGTACCCGTCGATATGCGCGTACGTCCGCTTCTTCGATGGCAAGCTGACTAGTGTTTCCGACTACCACGCCGCGATCCGGGGGATCGTTTGCCTCTTCGAGCGACTCGGCTCCGCACATCACCCGTACGGCCCGCCGCCCGGGTATCCCGAGACACAATGGGTTGCGGATCTGGTCCTCACCCTGGTTGCCGGTCACGAAAGCACCGCTTACCTGCTCGCCACCATTTTCAGGCAGCTTGCGCGGCCCCCAGGTGCGAACGCCGTGGACGGGGAGGTGCTCCGCCGGTTGCTGGCCGAGGCGTTGCGGTTTGATAGCCCAATCCAGCTTCTGTCGCGCCGCTTGAACGACGACCAGACCGAACTCCTGCCTTCCGGCTGTCGCGGCAGCGACGTCTACCTCCACATCGGCGCCGCCAACCGCGATCCGGCGGCTTTTCCGGACCCCGCGAGCTTCTCGCCTACAAGGGCCGGCCCGACCCCGCTGTCGTTCGGCCTGGGAGAGTCGCGATGCCCGGGACGCAGCGTCGCGACGCAAGCGGCTTTCGCCTTTCTCCGCACACTCGGACGACGCCGGGAATGGCTGTTGGTCGAATCTGCCGAGGTCGACCACGGCGTCGCGGCGAGAGGGCTGCGAGCATTGCCCGGCGTCAGGACGGCACTCTGATGAAGCTCTGGCTTCCGTCGACCACGATCCGCCGATCCTCGATCCGCCTGCCGGGCTCGCCCGCCTTTCGCGCGATGAAATCGTCGAGCACCGCTTGCTCCCGACGCGGCATCAGGAAGTACATGAGCTCCGTGTACCAATACCAGCCGACCCGCGTGAGCCGAAGCTCCTCGCCGTCGTCGACGACCAGCTCAGATCGAATCGCTCGCGCAAGGTTCAGCAGGGTTTCCGGATGGACGCGCCGCCAGCTCACCCGTGTCTTGCGCAGCGAGCCATGATACGGAAGGCGCATCACCACTGGTCGACTCTGTTGGGAGCTCGGATCCTGAGGGCTGAACACCATTTCCCAATCCTCTCGGTCGAGGATGTCATGTACGTACCGTTCTCGCGATGCGGTGTTGGTCACACTGAAGCCGTCGAAGATCGACACCGCCCCGGCGCCGAAACCGAGAAGGTCACGGTTCGCATAGCCGTAGATGTGATCGTGGTAGTGGAAACAATAGGCATCGCTAACGGTGTCGAAGTCACCATCCCGAGTCGTCTTCGCCCGTACATAACCATGGCCGTTGTGAGGTTCGAAGCAAGCGGATCTCATGTACTCCGCAACGAGGATCTTCATCTCCAGCTTCGCGGTCGCCGACGTCGGCTCCATCCCCCGGGTGGCGAACGTGCGATGCAGACGACGCTGGGTGACCACGTTGTCGATCGGATAGATGTCGACGTTGTCGAGACCCAGGGCAATGGCTTCATCGAGGTCGTAGAGGAGCTGCTCCAGGGATTGACCGTTCATGCCGTAGAGGAGGTCAAAGGAGGCAAAGGGCAGCTCCTCACCGAGGATTGCAGCGGCCCGCCGCACCTGGTTGACGCTCGAGGTGAGGGTGAACATCTCCCGATAGGCGGGATCGAACGTCTGCACGCCAAAGCGGCCGTGCGTGACGCCGATCTCCTTCAGGGCGCGCACTGCCTCCAGCGTGACACTCTTGACCTCGAACTCGAATGAGAACTCCCGCAAGCCACTGAGATCAAAGTGGTGGTTGATCGCCTCCCCCAGCCGCCTGATCTGGTCCGGATTGAGCAACGACGGCGTGCCCCCGCCGACGAAGATCGCACCGATCGGGACCGACGTCAGCGACCCATACCGGGCCTTGACTTCGATCTCTCGAACCAGGGCGGCGACGTAGCGCTCGATCAGATCGGGGGTCCGGTAGCGGCCGCGAACGAACGGGCAGAAGGAGCAGATCGTCTCGCAAAAGGGGATGTGGAGGTACAGCGCCCTGCTTTCGACTGCACTCGAGTCGACGAGATCAAAGGCCCGGTGAGCTTCCGACCCGGCAGGGTGCTCTACTGGTAGCTCGCTTTGCAGCGGGAACATCCAGTTATAAATGGGCATGCTTTCGTCGAACTTGTACAGCGGATGTTCGACTAGACGCATCGGCTGAAGCGCTCTGTGACCGGGCGGTCGACCTTAGCCAAGCGCGTCTCTTCGGCCGCCAGGGCCCGGGCGAAGTCTCGGACGACGCTCAGGGCGGAGTCCGCCGTGCAGGCGAAGACGTCGACCGCTACGTAGCCCTTCTCGGGGTAAGAGTGAAAGCAGGCGTGCGATTCCGCCAGGAGGAACATGCCGGTCACCCCTTCGCCCCCAGAGAGGAACTTGTGGTGGGTTCGTTGGAGGATCCTCAGACCGTGCTGGCGTAGGCATTGCTCCAGCAGCGACATCAACAGGCGGTCGTCGCACAGGCGCTTCGACCCGACGCCGCGAATGTCGGCAAGGACGTGCTCTCCGACCCGGACGTTCTGCGCGGGGGCAGGGCTTGGCACGCGGTCTACCAAACAACCATCCCAGCCTGACCGGCCAGATTTAGCTCTTCGGGGCTCTCCGCCGCCTTGAGGAGTCTATCCAGTGATTCTATCCACGCCTCTGGTTCGTCATCCGGACCGGTCAGCTGCGCGGCGAGGTGTTCGTACTGCCGGGCGATGCGCGCGACTGCCGCTTGGTCGGGGCTGCCCTCGGCACTGAGCACGTTGCCGCGCGCGCGCTGGAACGCCTCGTTGTTGGGGTCAGCCTCCAACGCCTTTTCGTAGGCGGCGAGTGCCGCCCCACGGTCACCCTGCTCCTCCGCTATACGCCCCCGCAAGAAGGTCTTCCACGCGTCGAGAATCGAGTCGCTGTATTGGGCCATCGGATCTCCCTCCGGTGTTCGTCAACTGTTTTCGAGCACATCGCCTAGAGATTCGCTGGCGGATCGGCTCAGTATTAGCCGTAACACATTCGCGCACGATGATCAAGTTGTCCTAACTAATAAGTGAGCGCTAAGCCATTGTGAGGCTGCACAAATTACGTAGGGTCATCACCAGGTTCCCCGGGAGGTCAAATGCTCTCGAAGCAGCAGCTCTGCGCCCGAGCTTGACCGGCGTGTCGGAGCTGGCCGACCGGCTTGCAGCGCATTGTGGAGGAGCGTGCCGACGAAGTTGACGCTTTGCTTCAGAATGCCGGCGGTGGCGGGTGAGCGGCAATACGACCTCGCGCTCTTTGGGGCGACTGGATTCACCGGTGGGCTGACCGCGCGGTATCTAGCTGCGAACGGGCCTGACGGGTTGCGCTGGGCGCTGGTCGGACGCAATCGCGGCAAGTTGGAGGCGGTTCACGCTGAGATCGAGGGGTTGCTTCGGCCCGGCGTTGCCGCGCCTGACCTGATCGAGGCCGACGCTGCTGATACGAGCGCGATGGCCAAGGTCGCCGAAGCGGCGAAGGTGGTGATCACTACCGTCGGTCCCTACGCGCTGTACGGGGAGCCGCTCGTCGCAGCCTGCGCGGCGGCTGGAACCGACTACGTCGACCTGACCGGCGAGCCGGAGTTCGTCGACCGGATGTGGCTCGGCTACCACGAGCAGGCGCGGCGCAGCGGTGCGCGGCTTATTCACTGTTGCGGCTTTGACTCGATTCCGCACGACCTGGGCGCCTACTTCACCGTCAAGCAACTGCCCGAGGGAGTGTCGCTGACGATTAATGGCTACGTTCGCATGGGCGCGCAGTTCTCGGGTGGGACGTTCCACTCGGCGATCAACGCCTTCGCCCGCGGGCGGCAGACCGTCGCTGCCGCTCGACGGCGGCGCCAGGTCGAGCAGCGACCCGCGGGCCGCAAGATTCACTCAGCCTCGCCCAGACTGCGACAAGACTCGAGGCTGGGCGGCTGGACCGCGGCCTTCCCGACCATCGACGGGCCGATCGTCCGGCGCTCGGCCGCCGCGTTGGAGCGCTACGGGCCTGACTTCACCTATGGCCACAACATCGTCGCCAAGCACCTGCACTCGCTTGCCGGGGGTGCCATCGGCATCGGTGCCGCGGCCCTACTCGCGCCGTTGCCACCGACCCGCAAGCTTCTACTCAAGGCGAAATCGCCGGGCGACGGACCGAGCGAGGCTGTGCGCGCGAAGAGTTGGTTCAAGGTCACCTTCGTCGGCGAGGGCGGTGGCAAGCGGGTCATCACCGAGGTATCTGGCGGGGATCCCGGCTACGACGAGACCGCCAAGATGCTGGCCGAGTCAGCCCTTTGCCTTGCCTTCGACGAGCTGCCCGAGACCGCGGGTCAGGTCACGACTGCGCAAGCGATGGGTGACGCGCTGCTCTCACGCCTGCAGAGCGCGGGGATTACCTTCCGCGTGCTTGAGCCCGCTCAGTCCTGACGCCGACAGCTATCCGGCGGCCTTGGAGGCGATCCGCTCAGGGCTGATGCGGACGACGTCCCAGACGAGGCCGACGCGCTCCATCAGTGAGATCAGCGCCGCAGAGGGGTCAAGCTGCCCTCGTCCCAGGCCGTGCCGGGCCGAGGTGGGGAAAGCGTGGTGGTTGTTGTGCCAGGCCTCGCCGAAGGTGAACGGCGCCAGCAAGGCCAGGTTGCGGGACTCATCGCCGGTGACGAAGTCGCGGCTGCCGAAGAAGTGGCAGAGGGAGTTGATGCAGAAGGTGATGTGGTGCAGGACGAAGATCCGCACGGCGCCGCCCCAGAGCAACCCGAGCAGGCCGCCGTAGATCGTGCCGGTCAGGGCCACGCCGAGGCCGAACGGGATCGCCAGGCCGAGCACTGCCCAGAGCACAAAGGTGCGGTCGACGAAGCGCACGACCCGGTCTTGCATCAAGTCCGGGGCGTAGCGCTCCTCCTCGGCCGGCTCGGTGCTGAACAGGACCCAGCCGACATGGGCGTAGAAGAGGCCGCGCAGGGCGCCGCGCCAGCCCTCACCGTGGCCGACGTGGGGGCTGTGCGGATCGCCCTCCTCGTCGGAGAAGGCGTGATGGCGGCGGTGGTAGGCGACCCACTCGATCACCGGCCCCTCCAGCGCCATCGAGCCCAGAACCGCCCACAGCCCTCGCATTGGCGCCGAGGTCTTGAACGAGCGGTGTGTGAAGAGGCGGTGGAAGCCGACAGTAATCCCGAGACCGAAGGGGATCAGGGTGGCGAAGAAGATCAACACTGCCTGCCAGTCGAGGATGCCTCCCCAGGCGAGCCAAGCGGCGTATCCGACCAACGCCAGCGGGACGACGGTGACAGTCATGTTGGCGATTCGGTCGACCAGGCTGCCCTCAGCCGGCATTCCCTTTTTGTGCTCGGCAACCTCTTGCCCGGGAAGCCCCGGTGCGGGTGTGTCCACGATGAGCCTCCTTGATCCCACTCGGACGGCCAGAGGGTCCGGCGCCCTGGGGCGTTAACGGGTCTCCGTGCAGTCGTGGAACAGCTCGTGGCCCTGGGTTGAGCACGAACCCTACTCCGGTTGCCGGGCGCTGTGCCGGCGCGAAACGACCAGCCCGCAACGGTAGACTCAGCAACCGTAATACGAGTCTCCTGGGGCTGTAGCTCAGCTGGAAGAGCGACGCGCTGGCAGCGCGTAGGTCGAGGGTTCGAGTCCCTCCAGCTCCACTTCTCAATCTTCTTGCCCGTCTGCCGATGAGGGAGCGATGGATACGGCCAACGAGCACGTCTTCTCGCATGGAATGCAGGACACGCGGGAAGCGTTGTCTGCTTGGAGCGAGCAGCACTGGAAGGTCCTGCGGGGCTGGATTGCGCTCAGCCTGGCGATTGCGCTGACCCTGCTTGGGGCTGTCTGGGTCGTCTCCGGCTTGCTCACTCCGGATCTCACGCCGATCCACCTGCCGGGCCTGACCGAACCCTCCGAACCCGGCGACCTGCTGCCGATCCTCTGGCGCAACTCGCTGGTCCTGGCCCTGCACGCGACTGCCTGCATCGCCGGCTTCATCGCCGGCGCCTCGATGCCGATTGCCGCCGCCCAGCGCAAAGGCTTTTCGCAGTGGATCCACGTCAAGGCGGGAGAGTTTGCGATTCTCTTTGTCTGCTCCGTCACCCTCTTCTCGCTCTCGACCCAGGCTTTCTACCTCGGCTTCCAGGGCGCGACGATCTCCTCCCAGCTCCACATGCCGATCGGGTTGCTGCTGCTCAGCGTCCTCCCGCATGCGATCCCAGAGCTAACCGCGCTCTTCCTGCCACTCGCCGCCTGGCTGATCGCCAGTCGCCGCGGCGAGTGGAACCAGCTCCTTGCCGCCACCCTGATTACCGTCCTGATCGCGGTCCCCACCCTGATCTTTGCGGCCACCGTCGAGGTCTACGTCTGGCCTCACATCCTCGAAGCCCTTTCACCGGTCGTCTGACGCCCGGCCGGGCGCGCTCGTAAGATCGCGCCTCATGGCTGGCTACGACCCAAAGGCGATTGAGCACAAGTGGCAGCAGGTCTGGGCCGAGGAGAAGACCTGGGAGGTCGCCAATCCCGGTCAGCCCGGTTTCGAGGCCGACAAGCCGAAGTCTTACGTGCTGGAGATGCTGCCTTACCCCTCCGGGCAGCCCCACGTCGGCCACCTCAAGTGCTACGCCGTCGGCGACGCAATTGCCCATTTCCGCCGCCGGCACGGCTTCGAGGTAATCCACCCGATGGGTTATGACTCCTTCGGCCTGCCGGCCGAGAACAACGCGATCAAAACGGGAGAGCCGCCGCTAGTCGCCACCGAGCGCTCGATCGCCTCCTTCCAGCGCCAGTTTCGCGAGTGGGGCATCTCGATCGACTGGTCGCGCGAACTCGCAACCCACACCCCCGAGTACTACCGCTGGACCCAGTGGATCTTCCTGCAGCTCTTCGAGCGCGGCCTCGCCTATCGGGAAGAGGCACCGGTGCAGTGGTGCCCGAAGGACGCCACTGTCCTCGCCAACGAGCAGGTCGTCGACGGCCGCTGCGAGCGCTGCGGCACTGAGGTGGTGCAGCGAAAGCTCGAGCAATGGTTCTTCAAGATCACCGATTACGCCGAGCGCCTGCTTGCCGACTTCGAGCTGCTTGAGTCCTGGCCTGAGCACGTGATCACGATGCAGCGCAACTGGATCGGGCGCTCTGAGGGTGCCGAAGTCGTCTTTCGCTGCGAAGAGCGCGGCGTCGACTTCCCGGTCTTCACGACCCGTCCCGACACTCTCTTCGGCGCCACCTTCTTCGTTCTAGCCCCCGAGCACCCCGAGTTGGAGCGGCTCGTCGCTGGCACATCCGCTGAGGACGCGGTGCGCGAGTACGTCAACAACGCCGCCCGCGAGTCAGCCGAGGACCGCGGTGCCGAGGATCGCGAGAAGACCGGAGTGGCCCTAGGGCGCAGCGTCATCAACCCAGTCAACGGCGAGGAGATCCCGATGTTCGTCGCCGACTACGTACTGATGGAGTACGGGACCGGCGCGATCATGGCCGTGCCCGCCCACGACGAGCGCGACTACGCCTTCGCCAAGGCTTTTGAGTTGCCGATCCGCCGCGTGATCGAGGGCACCGACCCCGAAGCGGTAAAGGACGACGCCGGCCTGCCCTACCCGGGCGATGGCCCGATGACCGGCTCGGGTCGCTTCGACGGCAAGGGCAACCGCGAGGCCTACGCAGAAATCATCGCCTGGCTCGCCGAGGAGGGACGCGGTGAGACCTCCGTCAACTACCGCCTGCGCGACTGGCTCGTCTCACGCCAGCGCTACTGGGGCGCCCCGATCCCGATCGTCTATTGCAATCAGTGCGGAATGGTCCCGGTGCCCGACGAGCAGCTGCCGATCGAGTTGCCCGAGATTGAGGACTACGCCCCGCAGGGTCGCAGCCCGCTGGCGGCCGCCGAGGACTGGGTCGCCACCGAGTGCCCGCGCTGCGCTCAACCAGCTCGGCGCGAGACCGACACGATGGACACCTTTGTCGACTCCTCCTGGTACTTCATCCGCTATCTCGACCCCCGCAACGCAGATGCCGCTTGGCAGCGCGACGCCTCTGAGCACTGGTTGCCGGTCGACCAGTACATCGGCGGTGTCGAGCACGCGATCTTGCACCTGATGTATGCGCGCTTTTTCACCAAGGCGCTCGCCGACATCGGCCAGCTCGACGTCCAGGAGCCCTTCGCCAACCTCTTCGCCCAGGGGATGATTACCCGCGACGGGGCGAAGATGTCGAAGTCGCGCGGTAACACGGTCAGTCCCGCCGAGTACGTCGAGCGCTACGGCGCCGACACCGCCCGCACCTACATCTGCTTCATGGGTCCACCAGAGCGTGATGCCGACTGGGCCGATGAGGGGGTGGAGGGTGTCAATCGCTTCCTCTTGCGCCTCTGGCGGCTCTGCGAGGAGGTCGAGTCGACGCAGGCGGCAGAGCTTGACGCCCATGTGGCCCAGGGCGACGCCCGCACGCTCCTCGCCAAGGCACACTGGGCGATTGACAAGGTCACCCGCGACTTCGGACGAGGCTTCCAGTTCAACACCGCGATCGCTGCGGTGATGGAGCTGATCAATGACGTCTACCGGCTCAAGGACGGCCTCTACTCCGATGCAGGAGGGACAGCCGCGGTGCGCTTCGCCGTCTCGACCGCAGCCTCGCTGATCTTTCCCTTCGCGCCGCACCTTGGGGCAGAGATCTGGGAGCGCCTTGAGGGTGGCCGCGTCTGGGAGATGCCCTGGCCGGTCGCCGATCCCGATTTGCTCACGAGCGACACCGTCACCCTCGTCGTCCAGGTCAATGGAAAGCTGCGCGACCGGATCGAGGCTGCCGCCGACGCTCCCGAAGGAGATCTGTTGCGCCTCGCTCGCGAGAGCGAGAAGGTGGCCCGCTTCCTCGATGGCAAAGAGGTCGTCAAGGAGATCGTCGTTCCGGGTAAGTTGGTCAACCTCGTGGTCCGCTGAGACTCGGCACCTGGTTTTCAACTGCTCCGGGCAGACTTTCTGGTACAAAGCGCGCGTGCAGGTCAGGAGGCTTTCAGAGGCGCCGGTCGAGGAGTGGCACCGACTGCGTACCCGCGTTCTCATGGATGCGGGCGAACTCGGTTCGCGCAATCTCTCCGTTACCTGGCTTGAGCTTCCCTCTGGCGCCGAGCAGACTTTGCGCTCGAGCGAGGAGGCCGAGCAGGTTTACGTGGTGGTGAGAGGCTCTGGCACGATGTCAGTTGTGGGGGAGACCCAGCAGGTTGCTGAGGGGGATCTGATCCTCGTGCCTCCCGCCACCGACCACTCGATCGCCAACGACGGCGACGCCGATCTGGCTTGTCTGTCGGTTCAGTCACCGCCGGTTGCCGCCTCCGAGCTCTACAGCGACCAGTTGGCAGAGGTCGCGGGTTACAACGACGACGAAGACTTGTAACGCAACCGTGTGAGTGTGCGCGCCACGCGCGCGTTGGCATCGGGGACCGTTCGGGCCATGCCCGAGCTGAGCAGATCGCAGCTTGCCGTCTACGGCGCCGTGGCCGTGGTGCTGTTGCTGCTCGGGGCGCGGGCGATCCGGGCCGAGGGGAGCGGCGGCTCTAGCTACTCGCCGAGTTCGAGCTCTTCCTCGAGCGCGGCGGGCAGCGGCAGCTTCACCCTGGACAGAGGTGGATCGGGTGGGGACGTAGTGGTCGATGTCACTGGCGCTGTCGCCCGCCCCGGCGTCTACAGGTTGCCCAGCGGTGCGCGGGTGACCGATGCCGTCCAGCGCGCCGGCGGAGCGACCGGCAGCGCCATGCTTGAAGCGATCAACCTCGCGGCGCGCCTCGCTGACGGGCAGCAGGTGGTCGTGCCGAAGAAGGGTCCCAGCGGCGCCCCGCTGGCAGCAGCCGGCACGGCGAGCGAAGAAGGCCCGATCAGCCTCGGCACGGCCACTGTCGAGCAACTGGACACGATCGACGGGATCGGCCCGGTCACGGCCCAGGACATCGTTAAGTTCCGCGAACAACACGGCGGCCTCTCCTCCGTCGACCAACTCGACCAGGTGAGCGGGATCGGGCCGGCGACGATGGAGTCACTGCGCGCCCGTCTCCAGCCTTAGCCGCGCGATGCGGAGTGGGTGGCCATCGAGGCTGGTCGTTTTCGCTGCTGCCGCCGTGGTCGCGCTCGCGCTCGCTCACCGCGGAGAGATACGCGGCCGTGCCGAGGCAGCGCTTGGTCGCGGTATGCCGTCACGCGAGGCCGAGCTGGCGCGGGGCTTCGTTCTTGGTGAGGACGAAAACATCGACGTGGGCACGGTCGAAGATTTCCGCCGCTCCGGTCTGAGTCACCTGTTGGCCGTTTCCGGCCAGAACGTGGCGCTGCTCGCCTTGCTAGTGATGCCGCTACTAGCGGCACTCGGCATGCCGCTGCGGGCTCGCCTCGTCTGGATCCTCGCCGCGATCGTCGTCTACGTGCCCCTCGCCGGCGCCGGGCCGTCGATCCTGCGGGCTGGCGTGATGGGGGCGCTCAGCCTGCTGGCGACCTTGGCGGGACGGCGTGCCTCGCGTCTCTACGGGCTGGCGGTGGCGGCTGTGGTGACGCTGGCGCTCGACCCCCGCCTGGGCGCCGACGTGGGATGGCAGCTCAGCTTCGTGGCCGTGCTCGGAATCCTCGTTCTCGCCGCGCCGCTGCGTGCCGCGGTCGCCTCGTGGGTCGGTTTCGGGAGCTGGCGCGGGGCGTTTGCCGAGGGCGTCGCGATGACGATTGCGGCGACCCTGTCCACAGCGCCGCTGATTGCCTTCCACTTCGGCGAAGTCTCGACCACCACCCTCGCCGCCAATCTGTTGGCCCTACCGGCGGTGGCTCCGGCGATGTGGCTAGGAATGCTCGCTGCGGTGGGTGGTCAGGTCCCTGGCTTTCCCGTAGAGATCCTCAACGCCGTAGAGGCACCGCTGCTCGCCTACATCGCCCAGGTGGCGGCGTGGTGCGGTCGCCCCAGTTGGGCCAACTTGCACGTGCAGCTTGGCGAGGCGGGCCTGATCGCCTCCTACGCCACCCTGGCTACAGCCGCCTTGGGTGTTCCCATTCTCCTGCGCCGCCACCGCCTCGCAACTCTGAGACGCCACCAGCAGCCTCCCCCCGACGGGACGAAATCCTCGCCTATGCGGTGGATTTCGTCCCGTCGGGGCCCGTTGCGGTGGCGGGTTGGTGCTGTGGTTGGACTGGGGCTCGTTGGGGTTGCGTTGGTTTCGGCCGGGGTGGAGGGAGGCGCCGATGCGGCGGGAGCCGTCACGGGCCTGCGGGTCTCGCTACTCGATGTCGGTCAGGGTGACGCGATCTTGCTCCAACCGCGGGGTGCTCCCGCGGTCCTCGTCGACGGAGGTCCGCCCAGTGACGGCCTCGCGGCGAAGTTGCGCTCCGCCGGCGTCGAAGGGCTCGGCGTTGCCGTCGTCACTCACGAACAGTCCGACCACGCGGGCGGGATCGAGGACCTGCTCGGGCATTTCCCGGTAACCCGGCTTGCCTACGCGAGGCTCAGTCGACGCCTGCGCGGCGAGGCCGAGGTGGCCGGTGCCGCCCCGGCGCGGATTGCCGCGGGCGATGTGCTTCGCTCCGGGCGGCTCCGGATTGAAGTCCTCTGGCCCCCTCCCGAGTTGCTCACGGCGCCGCTTGCCGGCGCGGACCCCAACACCCAGGCCCTTATCCTGCTTGTCCACTGGCGCGACTTCTCGATGCTGCTGACAGCAGATGCCGAGGCTGAGGCCGTGCCGGTCGATCCCGGGCCGGTCGACGTCCTCAAGGTTGCTCACCACGGCAGTGACGACGCCGGCCTCGACGGCCTCCTCGATCGGATTGCACCAAAGCTCGCCGTGATCTCGGTGGGTGTTGACAACCCCTACGGTCACCCGACGGCGGCCACGCTGGCGACCCTCGCCGCGAACCACGTTCCCACCCTGCGCACCGACCGCGACGGGGAGATCGTCCTCGATGTCAGCCGTGCCAGGGTCGAGGTCGACACGACCGGCTAGGCGGACCTAAACGGATCTTCGACCCAATACTGGGTGTTTCCGGCGCGCTCACTCGGGCGATAGAAAGCTGCAGCCGATAGTCGTATTGGTGATCTCCAGGATCCGACAGTCGCTTGTCCGCTCGAGGTTCTACTCGAGCGTGGTGGGAGACAGCATGCTCGCCAGGTTGCGCAATTCGACGATCGCCATGCTGGGCACGGTCACTGTTGTCGGGTTGGGCCTGGTCGCCTTCATCTCCCAACTGGGCTTTCCCGGTGTCTTCAACGGGGCCATCCCGGAAGGTCCAAGCGGATCTGTGGCTGTGCACGGCGCGATCGCACTCACACGGGGGACGCGGGCCGGTCCCCAGAAACTCCACGGCCAGCGGGCGAGTGCTCGGATTCGGTCGTCCCTGCTTGATTCATCAGGTCCAGCTGTGAGCGCGGATCTCGGTAGCGCGAATCAGGCTGGCCATCGCTCGACTGAACATCCGCCCCCAGTAATCGTGCACCCACCTTCTACCCCAGCTCTCGAACCGGTTGGGGAACCCGAAATTCCACCTCCCGCACCGACCACGAGCACCCCTGCCCCGCCGGAACCAGATTCGTCTGCGCAGTCCGAGAAGGCGTCTTCAGCGAAGTCGAATCCGAAGACAAAGGGCCATTCGCAGGGCGAGGCCAAGAGTCAGGCGGAAGCCAAGCCCGATGTCTCCTCATCCGGGGGATCACAGAGCCACCACTCCGCCAAGGTGAAGCAGCATTCCGGCGCATCCCCGAAGTCGACCGACCATTCGCCGGGCAAGCCGAGCTCTACCAAGCATTCGCCGGGTAAACCCGGCAAGCCAGGCACCTCGCCTTCGACGCCCTCCAGCGCACCCCCTCCTCCGGACCCTGCGGAAAAGGAGCCAGCGGAAGCTGGCAACAAGGAAACTGGGCACGCCGGGAAGTCGGGTAAGTCCCATCACTAGACTCGGCCGCGATGGCCGAGGGCTTGGCAGCGCTCTATCTGATCGCCGGCACTGACCAGGCCAAGATCGACGCGACCCGCGCCAGATTGCGGGCTAGGGCTGAAGGGGACGGTGGGGTTGGCGCCCTGGAGGTCTTCGAGCCGAGCGAGGGCAGGGGAGCACCTGATCACGAGGCACTACTGGCGGGCATCCTGGCGATGTCTCTGACCGAGACCCGCCGCTACCTGTTGGCTGACGGAGTGGAGCGCTGGCGCGACAAACAGCTCGATGGGGTTGTCTCGGCGCTCGCAGCCCTGCCGCCCGACCTGACAGTAGTCCTGATCGCCCGGGCAAAGGCACCGCCCAAGCTTTCCAAGGCCGTTAAAGCAGCGGGTGGAGAGATCCATGAGTTTGAGGCGCCGAAGGCACGGGATATGCCGCCGCTGTTGGTCGGCGAAGCCAAGCGGCTTGGCTTTGCCCTCGAGCCCGCCGCAGCCCGGATGCTCGTCGATCGCATGGGGGCCAACTCGGTGCGCCTACGCAACGAGCTCGAGCGCCTGGCGCTGTGGACCGGGGAGGGAGGGCAGGTCGGGGCCGCTGATTTGGAGGCGATGGTCTCCGACACCTCCGAAGCCGCAGTTTGGGCTCTCTCCGACGCCCTGCTGGAACGTGACCCTGCCAAGGCGACCGCGATCGCCGAGCGGCTCATATCTCAGGGCGAGAACGTGACGGGGTTGATCTACGGACTCGCCTCCCGCCTGCGCAAGGCCTGCGCCGCTGCGACCCAGTTGGAGGAGGGCGTGCCGCCGAAGCAGGTCGAGTCCAGTCTCGGGATGCATCCGTATGCGGCGCGCCAACTGGTTGCCCGGCTAGCTAGGGCCAGCCTTGACGACCTCTACGAGGCGACGATTGCCCTCGCGGACCTGGAGGTGTGGTGTCGCGGTGGAACCGACTACGGCGATGAGTTGGCGCTGACGCTCGCGCTGAGAAAGGCGGCTGGGGCCGCGGTGTAGTTACTTCGCTGCGGGCGCTGCGGCGAGTCTTGCGGCTTTTGACTTCTTGCGGGCGCCGGTGTTCTTGTGCATGGCACCCTTCTGCACGGCCTTGTCGATCTTGGAAACCAGGGTGCGGTGTTCGGCCTCGACCTTGCTGGCGTCGCCCTCCTCGACGGCGCTTTCCAGCCGACGGAAGTAGGTCTTCACCGTGCTGGTGAGCAGGCGGTTCTCCGTTCGCTCCCGCTCGCTGCGTAGGATCCGCTTCTTCTGTGAGGCAATGTTGGCCATTCGCGGCGGCCGACTATAGCGAGTGAGATAGGTATTGGAGACTCCCGAGACGCCGGACGGGCGCAACATTGATGCGGACGCCGCGCTGCGGGCCGCCGAGGCGTTCGACCAAGGGGAGGAACCTATGCCGGAGCCAAGGCCCGGTCGGATCGCCCGCTCGACCGCGTTCTTCTCGGTCGCGACGGCCGCCTCGCGGATCGCCGGCCTCGTCCGCGAGATAGTCGCCGCCTCCTACTACGGCATCTACGGGCCGATGTCGGCCTTCACGATTGCCTTCCAAGTTCCCAATTTGGTTCGTGCTCTCTTCGCCGACGCGGCCCTGCAGCCCGCTTTCGTGCCGATCTTTACCGAGCAGTTGGAGAAGAAGAATTACCGCGAGGCGTTCCGGCTCGCCTCAACCCTGCTGCTGCTCGTCACCCTCGTCCTCGGCGCGATCACGGCGCTCTTTGTGCTGATCGCGCCGGTCCTGATGCCGCTTTTTGCCCCCGGCTTCGAAGGCGAGCTCCTCAACCTCACGGTCACCCTCTCCCAGGTCCTCTTTCCGATCCTGATCCTGCTCGGGGTTAGCGGCGTAGTCGTCGGCATCCTCAACAGCTACGACCGCTTCGGCGCCTTCGCGATCTCGCCGTTGTTCTGGAACCTAACGATCATCGCGGTGACGATCTTCCTCACCCCCGCCTTCCACGGCCAGAACCGGATCTACGCATATGCGATCGGGATCCTGATCGGGACCCTGGTCCAGCTACTGATCCCGGTCTTCGACCTGCGCAACACGCCGTTCAAGTTCGAATGGAGCTTCGAATGGCGCAACCGCGACGTGCGCCGGGTGCTGCTGCTGATGCTGCCGGTGACGATCAGTCTCGGCCTGATCAACTTCAACATGCTGGTCAACAGCCTCTTCGGCAGCCTCGTCAGCAAACAGTCGCCGGCGGCGATCGACAAGGCGTTCCGCATCTACCAGCTTCCGCAGGGGGTCTTCTCAGTGGCGATCGCGACCGTGCTCTTCCCGACCCTGGCCCGCTTCGCCGCCCGCGGCGAGATGGAGAACCTGCGCGCGACGATGGCCAACGGCATGCGCCAGATCCTCTTCGTCCTGATCCCCGCCGCGGCCGCCGTCCTAGTTCTCTCGGTGCCGATGATCCGCCTCGTCTACCAGCACGGCAAGTTCACCCCCGAGCAGACCACGCTGGTTGCGACGGCCCTCTTCTGGTTTGCCTTCTCGCTGCCGACCAATGGCCTCTACTTGCTCCAGACCCGCACCTTCTTCAGCCTGCAGCGGCCCTGGATGGCGACTGGCCTCGCCGGCTTTGACCTGGTCATCTCGGCCCTCGCCGCGTTCCTTCTCTACAAGCCCTTCGGCACCGGCGGCATCGTCGCCGGCACCGGGATCGGCACGTCGGCTGCTGTGATCGCTCAGGCGGTAGTCCTGCGCCGCGAGTTCAACGGCCTCGAGTTCGGGCGGTTGTTCGGCACGGCGACCAAGATCACGATCGCGGCGGCTGCACTGGCTGGGGTGTCCTGGGGCGTCTGGGACCTGCTCGACAACGCCCTCGGACGTGGGCTCGGGAGTCAGATCATCTCTCTCGGTGCCGGGTTGGGTCTGGGCGGACTGACTTACCTGGGCTTGGCGAAGCTGCTGAAGATCGCCGAGTTGGAGCAGATCACCCGGCTCTTGCGCCGGCGCTAGATGCTAGGCCCCGGCCGTTACCTGCTTGGAGTCGCCGAGCTTGGCCTGATCGTCGGCTTCGCTTGGCTCGGGGCAGTGACGATTCGCAGGCGGTTGGTCCCGGAGCTGACCGGCGCAACGGGGCAACTGGCGACGACGATCCTTGCGATCGCTGGGTTGCTGTGGATTGCCGAGATCCTCGGGAGCTTCGGGTGGTTCGAGGTGGCGCCGTATCTGTTTGGCGTGATCGCGATCGGCGGTGGTACGTGGGCCCTTGGCCGCGGGTCCTGCCGTGGGGGCGGGGTGCCCTCCGCCGCGCGGAGATCACCCCACCCCCACACCACCCGCGGAAGAGGCGTCGATGTCCTGGCTCTGGCCGCCCTCGTCGTCGCGGCGGCAGCCGTGATCCATTTCGCGGCTGGGGTGCGGCTGAGGCTGTCAACCGGGATGACCGGGTTCGATTCGACCTGGTACCACGGGCCGTTCGCTGCCGGGTTCTTCCAGAGTGGCGATACGTGGAGCTTGCATTTCATCGCACCGCAGTTTCTGGCCTGGTTTTACCCGGCGAATTCGGAAGTGCTGCATGCAGTGGGAATGGCCGCGTTCCACCGGGATCTACTCTCGCCATTGCTGAATCTCGGCTGGTTCGTTGGCTGCTTGGTTGCCGGTTGGTGCATTGGGCGGCCGTACAGGGTGGCGCCTGTTTCGCTGGCGCTGACCGCGGTGGCGCTGAGCATCCCCGCTCTGAGCGACCAGGCGGGCGAGGCCCGCAACGACATCGTCGGGCTCTTCTTTCTACTTGCTGCTGTTGCGGTTGCCTTGAACGCATGGGGGGTTCGGCCGAGCCCGGGCGGTATGGGCGCCGGTGATATCGATTCGGAGGAATCCGAAACGGAGAGAAACGAGTCGACCAGGATCGGCAGCGGCCTCTCAACCGGAGCGCTGGTTATAGCTGGTCTCGCAGCGGGCCTTGCTGCCGGGACCAAGCTCAACTTCCTGCTGCCCGCGGGAGTCCTCGTGATCGGCCTCGCCCTGATCGCGCCGCGAGGATCCAGATGGCGAGCGTTCGGCGCGGCCGGTCTGGCCGCCCTTGCCGGAGGCGGCTACTGGTACCTGCGCAACCTCGCCCATGCCGGCAACCCGCTGCCCTGGGTCAAGCACCTCGGCCCGATCACGCTGCCCGCTCCAGAACAGGCCCTCGGCGGACGCGAAGGCCACAGCGTTTTCGGCTACTTGACGGATGGCTCGGTTTGGTCGGACTGGTTCCTGCCCGGCTTTCATCACGGCCTGACGATCTTCTGGCCCCTGCTTGGCGTCCTCGCACTGGCGGGCTTGGTCCTTTGCTTTGGCCGACGTGCCAGTCCCGCCCAACGTGTGATCGGCCTGGTCGGTCTGGCGAGCGCCCTTGCCTGGCTGATCGCCCCAACCTCTGCATCCGGTCCCGACGGCTCACCCCACGGCTTCGAGTCCGGTCTCCGCTACCTAGCCCCAGCTCTAGCCCTTGGCCTAGCCCTTCTCCCCACCGCATCGCAGCTACGTCCCCCTCTAGCCTCCCTTTCGTTGACTTCGTCGTTGCCGGTGCATACGGACTGGAAAAGGCGAAGTCAGCGGATGGGGAGGGGGTTGATCTTCTTTGCGATTGGGGTCGCAGTGCTGCTGGTGGGGATCGGCTATCCAGTCCAGCGCCACTATCTGGAGCACCGTTACGAGAACCCTGCCTTCACCACCCCAGGCCTCAACGCCGCCTTCGAGTGGGCGCAGCAAATCACCGACGCCCGAATAGCCACCACAAGTACCCGCCAGTATCCCCTCTACGGCAAGAACCTGACCAATCACGTCGACTACATAGGCGAAGAGCAACCCCACGGCGGCTTCACGGCCCCAACCACCTGTCAATCCTGGCGCCACCTCCTAAACGCCGGCAACTACGACTACGCAATAGCCACTCGAGACCGCATAGAACCCGGCAAGACCCCGTATCCACCGGCCGCACGCTGGACCGAAGCCCCCGGCGCCACAGTCGTCCTCCGCAAGCCCCCCACGGTCGTATTCCGGCTTCGGGGTCGGCTGCCGGTCTCGTCCTGCTCTCGCTGAGGAGAAACGGGTCGGTGGGCTGATCTCGGCTTCGCCTGATCCGCCGGGCCGGCTCGATCAGCGCTACTCCGGCGGGTCCTTCCAGCCCTCCTCCCGCGGGTGGCGCCGTAGGGGAACCGCCCCCGAGGACGCTTTAGCGACCGCAGGGGGTGGTGGGTCCCCTGCGGCGACAGGACCCGCGGGCTGACCGCCGCGACAGGACCCGCCGGCCAACACGCAGGTCATACTCCGCCCCCCGATGGACCACATCCGCAACTTCTCAATAATCGCCCACATAGACCACGGCAAGTCGACGTTGGCCGACCGCATCCTCGAGCTCACCGGCGCCGTCGACCCGAAGAAAATGCAAGCCCAGATGCTCGACTCGATGGACCTCGAGCGCGAGCGCGGGATCACGATCAAGGCACAGGCGGTGCGGGTCGAGTACAAGGCCGCCAACGGCGAGACCTATCACCTGCATCTGATTGATACGCCCGGCCACGTCGACTTTTCATATGAGGTCTCGCGCAGCCTCGCGGCCTGCGAGGGCGCCCTCCTCGTGGTCGACGCTGCCCAGGGCGTCGAGGCGCAGACCGTCGCCAACACCTATCTGGCGATCGAGAGCGGCCTGGAGTTGATTCCGGTGATCAACAAGGTCGACCTGCCCGGCGCCGAGCCGGAGCGGGTAGCGACCGAAATCGCCGACCTGCTCGGCACCGATCCCGGTGACGCGATGCCAATCTCGGCCAAGACGGGGGAGGGGGTTGTGGATGTGTTGGAGGCGATCGTCGCCCGTGTGCCGGCACCCGAGGGCGACCTCACGGCTCCACCCCGAGCCCTGATCTTCGATTCCGAGTTCGACCAGTACCGTGGCGTGATCGCCTACGTGCGGATGGTTGACGGCTCCTTCCGCAAGCACGGCCGCATCCTCGCGATGCAGAACGGGACCGAGGCCGACATCGACGACATTGGCTTCTTCCGCCCGGCGATGACCGGGGTGCAGGGGATGGAGGCCGGCGACGTCGGCTACCTGATCACTGGGATCAAGGACGTCGCCAAGCTGCGCGTCGGCGACACCGTGACTGCGCTCGAGCGGCCGGCCTCCGAGCCGCTGGAGGGTTACCGCGAGGTGCGGCCAATGGTCTTCTGCGGCCTCTTCCCGATTGACACCGACCGCTACGAAGACCTCCGCGACGCGCTCGAGAAGCTGGCCCTCAACGACGCCGCGCTGTCCTGGGAGCCGGAGACCTCCGAGGCGCTCGGCTTCGGCTTCCGCTGCGGCTTCCTCGGCCTGTTGCACATGGAGATCGTGCGCGAGCGGCTCGAACGCGAGTACGGGCTCGACCTGCTGGCGACGACCCCCAACGTGCGCTACGAGGTCCACCTCACCAACGGCGAGCACAAGGAGGTCCACAGCCCGACCGACCTGCCCGACCCGGGCACGATCGAGACGATCGAAGAGCCCTACATTCGCGCCACGATCATCTCTCCCTCCGAGCAGGTGGGCGCCGTGATGGAGCTTTGCCAGGGCCGCCGCGGCACCCACGTCGACATGCACTACCTGAGTCCGCAGCGGGTCCAGATCCGCTACGACATGCCGCTCGCCGAGATCGTCCTCGATTTTTTTGACCTGCTGAAGTCTTCGACCCGCGGCTACGCCTCGCTCGACTACGAGCCGATCGGCAACCAGGCCTCCGACCTGGTCAAGGTCGACATTCTGCTCGCCGGTGAGAAGGTCGACGCGCTCTCGATCATCGTCCACCGCGAATTCGCCTACGAGCAGGGCAAGCGCCTGGTCGAGCGGCTGCGCAAGACGATTCCACGTCAGCTCTTCGACGTTCCCGTGCAGGCCGCGATCGGCTCCAACATCCTCGCCCGCGAGACGGTCAAGGCGCTGCGCAAGGACGTCACCGCGAAGCTCTACGGCGGTGACGTCACCCGCAAGCAGAAGCTGCTGAAGAAGCAGAAGGCGGGCAAGAAGCGGATGAAGTCGGTTGGGCGTGTGGAAGTGCCGCAGGAGGCGTTCCTGGCCGTCTTGGAGATTGACGAGTAGGTAGCGGCGGGCGGGTCCTGTCATGGGGTGAGGGGGCCTGCGGGCAGTCCACGGGCTGTTCTCGACCCCCTCACCCCATGCCACCCGCCCGAGACACCGAACTGGCCAGGCGACCAGGGCGCCGAAGCGTCTTTAGACTGCCGCGCCATGACCGTTAAGACAGAAGCTGTTGGGAAGGAATGGCCCGCTACGACATATGAGGTGGGCAAGGAGAAGATCGGCGAGTACGCGAGGGTGATTGGGCTCGACAACCCGGTCCACCTCGACCGCGAGGCGGCCAGGGCGGCTGGCTACCGCGACGTCGTCGCGCCGCCAATGTTCTGCGTCGTCTACAGCGCCCCGGCGCTTGGGCCGGCGATGTTCGACCCCGAGGTGGGGATGAACTTCGCGGCGATGGTGCACGGATCGCAGGAGTTCGAGTGGGGCGAGCCCGCCTGCTCCGGCGACGAGATCACGACCAGCGCTAAGTGCCTGGAGATCTTCGAGAAGGACGGCAAGGGGTTCTACGTCTTCGAGACACGCTCCGTCAACCAGGACGGGGCCGAGGTCGTCAAGGGCACCTGGACCAACATCGTGAGGGGGGTTTGAGATGGCGGATCTGAACGTGGGAGACACGATTCCCGAGCTGCGGGTGACGCCGGACAAGTATTTGCCGCATCGCTACGCGGGCGCTTCGGGTGACTTCAACCCGATCCACATCGACCCCGAGTTCGCCAAGGCGGTCGGGCTGCCAAGCACGATCCTCCACGGGCTCTACATGATGGGCCTGGTCGCCCGCGCGGCCACGGACGTGGCTGATGGGGACCCGCGAAAGCTCAAGAGGCTCTCCGTGCAGTTCCGCGGCATGGGAGCTCCCGAGACCGAGATCGCCATTACCGGCACGGTCAAGGCGGTCGACGGCGAGACGGTGATGATCGACACGGTGGCGGCGCAGGGCGAGAACCAGACGATTCGCAATGCCGAGGCGGAAATTCAGCTGTAGGCGGGCGGGAGCGCCGGGTGGCCCTCCCAAAACGCGCGGCGGGAGCCGCGCTCGAGTGTTTTGGGAGGGCCACCCGGCGCTCCTCTTAGACTTCGAAGCGTGCTTTCGCCTCGACAAGAGCTCATCCTCAAGCTTGTGGTCGACGCCTACCTGGCGTCGGGCAAGCCCGTGCCGTCCAAGGAGATCGCCGAGCAGACCGAGATCGAGTGGGGAGCTTCCACGGTGCGGGCCGAGCTGGCGGCGCTGGAGGCTGCCGGGTATTTGACGCATCCACATACATCGGCGGGGCGGGTGCCGACGGAGTTGGGCTATCGCCATCACGTCGACCTGATGATGGCCGCAGGGGGTCCGCCGGCCGAGGCGGGTGTGGAGCTGAAGCTGAAGCGTGAGATCGATACGGCGATGCGGGAGACGACCGCGGCTCTCGCCCAGGTGACTGATCTGATGGCGCTGGTGACGGCGCCGCCGGAGACCGTCGAGGCGACGATTCACCGGGTCGAGGTGCTGCGCCTTCTGCCGCGGCGCGTGATGGCGGTAGCGATCGCCTCCAACGGCGCCGTCGCCAAGCGTGTCTTCGACTTTCCCACGCCGGTTGACCCCGGCTTGGTCGAGTGGGCCTCCAGCTACCTCAACGAGTCGCTTTCGGGGATGGGCCTGGGTGCGCGCATGATCGCCGGCCGGCTCGCCGATCCCGAGCTCGGCCCGGTCGAGGCTGAGTTCGTGGCTACGCTCGGCGCCACCTTCACCGAGCTCGAGCACGAGGAGTCCGCGGACGCCCTCTACACAGAGGGCGCCGCCCGTCTGCTTTCCGAAGCCCATTCCGCCGATCTGCCTCGCGCCGACATGCTGATGACGGCGCTGGAGGAGCGGGCCTCTCTGCTCTCGATGCTGCGCTCGACCCTTGAGGAGCGCTCGGTCTTCCTCTGGATCGGCGGTGAGAATCCACGCCCGGAGCTGCGCTCGGTCAGCGTCGTCGGCGCCAACTATGGCCTTGCCCACCGCAATCTCGGCGCCGTCGGCGTGGTCGGCCCGTTGCGGATGGACTACGCGACGGCGATCGCTTCGGTTCGGGGTGCAGCCCGTGAGCTTTCGCGCTACTGCGAGACTGTCTACGACGGCTAAAACACGATGCCACGCGACTACTACGAGGTCCTCGGCGTCCAGCGTGGCGCCTCCGATGCGGAGCTGAAGCGATCCTTCCGCAAGCTCGCTCGCGAGCTTCACCCCGACGTCAACGCCCACGACCCGGAGGCCGAGGAGAAGTTCAAGGCCGCGGCGGAGGCCTACGAGGTTCTCTCGGATCCCGAGCAGCGCCAGGTCTATGACCGCTTCGGACAAGAGGGCCTGCGCTCCGGTGGCTTCCCACCGGGCGGCGCCGGCTTTGGCTCGATCGAGGACCTGCTTGGGGCGGTCTTCGGCGGTGCCTTTGGCTTCGAGGTTCGACGGGGGCCGATGCGCGGCCAAGACCTCATGCACGCGGTGGAGATCTCGGCGGTTCAGGCGATGCTCGGCACCAGTGTGAAGATCCCCAGTCACGAGGGAGATCGGGAGGTCGAGCTCCCCTCAGGGGTCCAGCACGGCACCCAGTTCGCCCTTCGCGGGCACGGTCTGCCCGGTGCCAACGGCGGTCCACCTGGCGACCTGCGCATCGTTATCCATGTGATCGTCCCAAGCGACCTCTCCGAGGAGCAGCGCGAGTTGGCGGAGAAGCTCGAGGCGACCCTCGAGCCGCGTAACCTGCGTTCCCAGCAGGACGACGAGGGCTTCTTCTCCCGCATGCGCCGGGCGTTCGGTTGATCCGCCTCGCCGTCCGCTGCACGCCCGAGCAGGCCGAGATCGTCCTCGCGGAGTTGACCGTCCTCGCTCCCAACGGGGTCGAGGAGGAGCGCGGGCCGGGTTACGTCGAGTACGCGATCTACGGCGGTGAGGGCGAGCTTCCCGAGCTCGGCGAGATCGAGGTGGCGGCCGGAGATGGCCTGGTCGAGGTGGTGGCGACCGAGGTCCCCGACGACTGGGCGGACCGCTGGCAGGACTTCCACAAACCGCTCCTCGTCGGCGATCGTCTCTGGCTGCGCCCGTCCTGGGAGGAGGGGCGCGAGGGCACGATCGACCTGGTCGTCGACCCGGGCCGAGCCTTTGGCACCGGTGCCCACCCGACCACCCGCCTCTGCCTGGAGCTGCTGCTGGAGCTGGCCGAGGCGGGGGAGGCCAGTGGCCCACTTACTGACCTGGGCACCGGCTCGGGTGTCCTCGCAATCGCCGCCGCCAAGCTTGGCTGGAGCCCAGTTCATGGCTACGACCACGAGGAAGCATCGATCGAAGCCACCGCCGCAAACGCCAAGGTGAATGGTGTTGAGGTAGAGCTCGAACGACAAAATCTCCGTGAGGGCCTGCCCGAACTCGCGACGACGACCGTAGCCAACATGACGGCTCCGGTTCTCCGAGTCGTAGCAGCACAGCTAGCGGGTTATCCAGGGAGTCGGGCGAGGGCTACCCGGAGCCTCCCCGCTGTTGCTCCGGGTAGCCCTCGCCCGACTCCCGACGCGACCGCCGCTCCGGGTGACCCTCCCCCGGCTCCCGACACGGTCATCTGCTCCGGGTTGCTCCCAGCGGAGTTGGATCAGACCGCAGACGCTTTTACCCCCACCGGCCTTGTCGAGGCCGACCGCCGCAATGAAGGCGATTGGGCTGCTTTGCTCTTGCGGCGGGCCTGAGTCTGCATTTACCCGCCATATGAGGGAAAATGCAGACTCAGGCTTCTGCCGCCGGGTCGAATATGGTTTCGCCGATGCTTGCGACGATTGTTAGCCCCGGTTACAAGTTCGCGCTCTTCCTGCACATCCTCGCGGTTGTGCTGGCGTTTGGTCCCACCTTTGGCTACGCCTTCTTCTTCTCGGTCACGCCGCAGTTCCCGCGGGCGACCCCGGCCATTCTGGCTGGGATCCAGAAGATCGACCGCTATCTGGTTCAGCCGGGGATGATCGTGCTGCTGCTGGCCGGCATCTACCTCCTGGCCGATGGGCCATGGGATGCGAGCGACGTGTTCGTCAGTGTCGGCTTCCTCGCGATCGTCGTCCTTCTCGGGCTCTCGCACGGTTTCTTCAGACCCCAGACCAGCCGTGCCCGCGAGCTTGCCGAACGTGACCTGAAGTCCGGCGATGAGCTTGGCCCCGAGTTCATGGCTGTCTCCGAACGCCTCAGCAAAGTCGGCTCGCTTGCTGGGTTGATCGTGGTCGTGACAGTCTTCTTCATGGCCTACAAGCCATTCCTCTAGGCGCGTCGTTCTGACTGCCGTGGCTTCAGGCGGCGATGTGCTCGACCCTTCGCTCCCGATCGCGATGTTCGACTCGGGAGTGGGTGGCCTCACCGTGTTGCACGAGTGTCTTGTCTCGCTGCCCGAAGAGGACTTTGTCTACCTGGGCGACACGGAGTGGTTTCCCTACGGGGTTAAGGATCCTGAAGCGTTGCGGGAGCGGATCCGGGCGATCGCCGAGTTGCTGCTCGGCGGGCGGGCGAAGCTGCTGGTGATCGCCTGTAACACGGCGACCTCGATCGGCGAGGACGTGGCACGCGCGGTTAGCACGGTGCATGGGGTGGAGGTGGTGCCAGTGGTTGAGCCGCAGGCCGAGATCGCCGCGGCGATCACCGACAGCGGCCGGGTCGGGGTACTGGCGACGCCGAACACGGTCGAGAGTGGCGCCTACCGCCGCGCCCTGGAGGAGCAGGGCCGCAGCCTCGCCGTGACCGAAGTCGAGGCGCCCAAGCTCGCCCCCTTCATCCAGGACGGCTCGCCCTTCGACGCGGGCGTGCTGGAGATGGCCCGCGCCTACTGCGCGCCCCTGAAGCGGGCCAAGGTCGACACCCTGATCCTCGGCTGCACCCACTACCCGCTGGTTGCCCCGATGCTCCAGCGCATCCTCGGTCGCGACGTGCGCCTGGTCAGTGGCGGGCACGCGGTTGCAGCGGCGGTGCAGCGCACACTGGAGCGGCGAGAACTGGCCCATGCCGGCGGCAGAGAAGGTGCCTACCGCTTCCTCTGCACAGGGGACGTCGATTCCTTTTGCGACCTCGGTACCCGCTTCCTGCAGATGCCGCTTGGAGAGGTCGAACGGGTGACGATCCCAGCTGCCAACTGAGCAGCGCCGAAGAAATCACGGGTTTCGGCACTTTCTCCACACACGTGTGTGTCTGGCCTTGGAACGCTGGGCCCATGACGGCTACAGGAGCAGCAATTCCATCTGGCAATACCGTATATACTCATCTCGTGGCAAAGGTGATGATCTCGATACCCGACAGCCTGCTCGAGCGGCTCGACGCACAAGCACGCGCCAGCCGCGAGACCCGTAGCGGCTACCTACGGCGACTGGCTGAACAGGAGTTGGAGTCTGCCGACAGCCACATGCGCGATGAGGTGGACCGGCTGCTGAACGAGATCGGCCCGGTCGATCTCGGTGGAGTCAGCGCCGCGCAACTCATCCGCGAAGACCGCGAATCGCACTGACGTGTTCCTGCTCGACGCCAGCGTCTGGGTCCTGCTGGTCGACCCAGAGGATCCGCGCCACAGCGATGCCGTCACCCTGATCCGCGACCAAGCCACGTCGCTGGGGGCATTGGACCTCACTCTGCACGAGATTGGTAGCGCGATAGGAGTGAAGCGAGGCAATGCTCGCGAGGCCACCAACGTGATCCACCTGCTGCTTACCTGCTGTCGCGATCGTGTTGTCTCGGCCGACCTGGAGCTGGTCGGTTCCGCTCTCGAGATCGCCTCTGAGTATGGCCTGACCGCCTACGACGCCGCCTACGTTGCCGCCGCTCGTCGTTATGGCTGGACCCTGGTCAGCGCTGACATTGCCGACCTCGTCTCCAATGGTCTCGCAGTGGCACCGGACGCCGCCAACTACCCTTAGTTCGGATGAGCGTTCTTGAGCAGGTTCAGGCAGACGTGCGTGCCGCGATGAAGGCGGGCGATCGCGAGCGAGCAGGCGCCCTGCGGATGGTCGTCGACTCCCTGCAAAAGGACGCGAAGCTTGGCGACGGTGACGAGGTCGCGGTGCTGCAGCGCGAGCGGAAGAAGCGGCTGGAAGCCGCCGAGGCCTACGGCGAGGCGGGCCGCTCCGAGCAGGCCTCTGCCGAGAGCTTCGAGGCGGAGTTGATCGAGGGCTACCTGCCCCAGCAGCTCTCTGACGAGGAGCTGGCCGAACTGGTCGACGCCGCGGTTGCCGAGACTGGCGCGAGCGAGCAGAAGCAGATGGGCCAGGTGATGGGTGCGCTGATGCCGAAGTTGGGTGGGCGTGCGGACGGCAAGCGGGTCAGCGCAGCGGTGCGTGAGCGGCTTGGCGCGTAGGCAGCTGACCCTCGACAACAGCGTTGCCGCGGAGCTGGCGGGTTCCGAGGATGCCGTGCTGCGGGCGCTGCGTGGCCACCTCGACTGCGATTTTCACTTGCGCGGCAACGTGCTCACCCTCGACGGTGAGTCCGATGACGTGCAGACCGCGGCGACCGTGGTCGATGAGCTGGTTGAGTTGATCGAGCAGGGTCACGAAGTGGCGCCGGGGACGATCGAAGCTGTTACCGGCGCGATCGACGCCCACGAGAGTCCAGCCGAGATCCTTGACGATGTCGTCTGGCGCCACCGCAACACCAAGGTCGCACCGAAGACGCTCAACCAGAAGCGCTACGTCGACTCGATCCGCGACCACACGATCACCTTCGGCGTCGGCCCGGCTGGCACCGGCAAGACCTTCCTCGCGGTGGCGATGGCTGCCGCGGCGCTGGCCGAACGCAAGGTGCAGCGAGTCATCCTCACCCGCCCTGCGGTGGAGGCCGGCGAGCGCCTCGGCTTCCTACCCGGAGACATCCAGGCCAAGGTCGACCCCTACCTGCGGCCACTCTTCGACGCTCTCTTCGACATGCTCGACCCTGACCGCGTCAACGGCTACTTCGAGCGTGGCGTGATCGAGGTGGCGCCCCTGGCCTTCATGCGCGGCCGCACGCTGAATGACTCATTCGTGATCCTCGATGAGGCGCAGAACACCAGCCCAGAGCAGATGAAGATGTTCTTGACCCGGCTCGGCTTTAACTCGCGCATGGTCGTCACCGGTGACGTCACCCAGATCGATCTGCCCAGTGATCAGCGCTCCGGCCTCGTCGTCGTTCGCGAGATCCTCGAATCGGTCCAGGACATCTCCTTCGTCCACTTCGGCGGCGAGGACGTCGTCCGCCACAAGCTCGTCCAGCGCATCGTCGCCGCCTATGGCGAACACGCGGAACGCCAGTCCGCATCCCCCCGTGACGGTTGACCTAAGCGACGTGCCGGCGGAGCTTCGCGACGCGGTCGCGGCGACACTCGACGCTGCCGGGGTCGCCGACGGACACCTCGCGATCGAGATGGTCGACGCGGGCCGCATCCATGAGCTAAACCGTGAGCACCGCGGCAAAGACGCACCGACCGACGTGCTCGCCTTTCCCGTTGACGGCACCGGTCCGACCGCGGGGCCACGCGAGCTCGGCGACGTGGCGATCTGTCCCTCCCACTGCACCGATGTCACCGAGGCCGCCGTCCACGGTGTTCTGCATCTCTGTGGTTACGACCACGAGGTCGACAAGGGCGAGATGCTCGTACTCCAGGCCGAGGTGCTTGGAGGACTAGCGTGACGCGGGCTGGCTTCATCGGCCTCGCTGGCCGCCCGAACGTCGGCAAGTCAACCCTGGTCAACGCGATCGTCGGCAGTCACGTGGTGATCGTGTCAGTACGCCCGCAGACGACACGGAGGGCGATCCGCGGCATTCGCACCGATGTCGAGGCCGGGCAGCAGCTCGTCCTTGTCGATCTGCCCGGAGTGCAGCGCCCCCGCGACGTGTTGACCGAGCGGATGCAGAAGCGAGTCGAGCGCGAGCTCGCCGATTCTGACCTGGCTCTAATCGTGATTAATGGCGAGGAGGGCGTCGGTCCCGGAGACCGCTTCATCGCCCGTGCCTTGCTCGGCGCAGGCACCAAGTTGCCGACGATCTGTGCGGTTAACAAGATCGACCGCCTGGGGCCTAACGAGCTCGTGCCAGTGCTTGCCGCCGCTGCAGAGTTGGAGGGCGTCGACGAGGTGTTCCCGATCAGCGCTCGCAGCGGCGAAGGCCTTGAGGCGATGATCGAGCGCCTCGGTGAGCTCATCCCCGAGGGCCACTACCTCTATCCACCGGAGGATCACAGCGACCAGTCAAGCGAGTTGCTTTTGGCCGAGCTGATTCGCGAGCAGGTACTCAACCGCACCCGAGAGGAGATCCCGCACTCGGTCGAGGTCGCGGTCAAGGAGATCGACGAGCGCGAGGATGGCTTGGTCACCGTTGTCGCCGAGGTCTGGGCCGAGACTGAGTCGCAGAAGGGAATCCTGATCGGCAAGGGTGGGGTCAAGGTTGGTGAGATCGGCACCGCCGCCCGCCGCTCGCTCGAAGCCGAGCTCGACGCCAAGGTCCACCTCGACCTCCGCGTCCGCGTCCGCAGCCACTGGCGCCGCGACGACGATCTTCTCGACCGCCTCGGCATTGAGTAGGTTTCCTGCTCAAAGGGTGTTGTGTGATCGAGAATCAACGATCCAAGCAAGGTAAGTACGACGAGCCGTCGCGCAATTGCGACATAGTCATGAAGGGCGGGATCACGAGCGGGGTGGTCTACCCGCAAGCGGTTAGTGAGCTGGCCGAGACGTTCCGCTTCCGCAACATCGGCGGCACTTCGGCGGGGGCGATCGCGGCGGCAGCCGCGGCAGCGGCGGAGCACGGCCGCAGTGGGGGCGGGTTCGAGAAGCTAGGCGAACTACCCGACTGGATCGGGACCGGTCGCAACCTGCTGAGCCTCTTCCAGCCGCAGCGCTCAACTCGGGGCATCTTCAGGGTCCTGATGGCGAAGATCGAGCACGGATGGCCACGGGCGATTGCTGTGGCAGTTCTCTGGAACATGCCGGTAGTCGCTCTCGGTGTCGTTCCCGCGGCAGTACTCGCCCTCTTCGCCGATCCAGGCTCGAGCATCTGGTTGCAGGCGGCTGCCGTTGCGGCGGTTTTCGTCCTCGCCGTGCTTGGCGCGGCCCTTGCCCTGATTGCCTTCCTTGGCGCCAAGCTGCTCCGGGCGGTCCCCCGCAACGGCTTTGGGCTGTGCTCAGGTTGGACCGAGGCATTTGAGAAGGATGAATCCGGGCCCGCGCCGCTCACCCCCTGGCTATACCGGCGGCTCAACGATTACGCGGGTTTGGACGACGGCGCGCCGCTCACCTTCGGCCACCTCTGGGCCGGACCGCAGGGCAAACAGGAGAGCCCACCCGAGGACGCGGACGAGCGTCATCTCAACCTGGCGATGATGACCACGAACCTGACGAACCGGCGCGCGCACCAGCTTCCGTTTGCCGAGGAGCAGTGGTTCTTCTGTCCAAAGGAGCTCGGGACGCTCTTTCCCGCCGAGGTCGTGACCTGGATGAAGGCAAAATCCGTAGAGGAGGTACTCACCAGCGAGGGCAAGCGCTTGCTGAAGCTGCCAGCGCCAAAGGACCTCCCGGTGATCGTAGCCACTCGGCTCAGCCTCTCTTTTCCGGTCCTGCTCAGCGCTGTTCCCCTCTGGCGACGTGAAGAGCCGCCGAATCCTGGTGCCACGGCCGCGACACCCGATCCAGAGCCCTGTTGGTTCTCCGACGGCGGGATATCGAGCAACTTTCCGATTCATTTCTTCGACCGTCTAGTGCCGCGCTGGCCGACCTTTGCGATCAATTTGCGGCCGTTTCGTCGCGGCGAAGTGGAGAGCGAAAACGAGTTGAAGAACACCTGGATGGTGAGAAGTGAGACCGAGCAGATCGGGGATTGGTGGTACCCCATCGAGAGCCTGTTCGGATTCCTATCTGGGATCGGCCACACGATGCAAAACCGCGTCGACGAGGCTCAGATGCGGATCCCCGGCTACCGCGACAGGATCGCCCACGTCTCGCTCAGCGATGAAGAGGGCGGAATGAACCTGGCGATGGAAGAGGAAACGATCCGGCGCCTGATCAAACGCGGTGGCCTTGCTGCGGGGCGCCTAAAAGACGCCTACACGAGGGCTCCCTCACCCGGAGCGCTTAGCTGGGACTCACACCGGTGGACCCGACTTCGTTCTGGCCTGGCCGTGCTCGAGGAAATGCACCTTCGCTTCGTTGATGGCTACAAAGGCGAGGTCGAGCCGGAGGGAGCGCCGAGTTACGCCGACCTGTTGAACGGTGCGGCACCCGTGGCTGTGGAGGACTATCCCTGGGCCGATGCCTCCCAGCGCGCACTAGCGGCGGCGCAGGTCGAGGCGATCGTGGCTGCGATCGCGGGCGTGGGCGAGGAGGACTCCGTCACCGGCGGGGCGCCGTCGCCGCCACCAGAAGGGCGAATCGAGCCGCGCGGCTGAAGGCACGCTGCCGCCAGGCCGAGTCGAAGACCGCCCGCGGGGGCCGCGGGCGCTTTCCCCGGTGCCCGGACTACGATTGATCGATGTTCGAGCAAATCGAGTTCGATGAGCGGGGTCTGGTGCCGTGCGTGGCGCAGGACTTCACCAGCGGCGAGGTGCTGACGCTGGCCTACGCCAACGAGGAGTCTTTGCGACTCACCATTGAGACCCGGGAGCTGCACTTCTACAGCCGTTCGCGGGAGGAGATCTGGCGTAAGGGGGAAACCTCCGGAAACGTGCTGAAGCTGCGCCAACTCCGCTACGACTGCGATGGTGACGCGATCGTCGCCCTGGTCGAGCCGACCGGTCCCGCCTGCCACACGGGCGAGCGCAGCTGCTTTCACCGCGACCTCAACAACGACGACGCGCCCGCGCCTGCCTTGCACGAGACGCTTGCGAACCTGGAGCGCACCCTGCGTAGTCGTGCCGCCGAGCGCCCCGAGGGCAGCTACACGGTGCAGCTGCTCGATGATCCGAAGCTGATCGGGGAAAAGGTTGAGGAGGAGGCAGAGGAGGTCGTCCGCGCCGCCCGCGAAGAGACCGACGAGCGGGTCGCCGAAGAGGCGGCGGACCTCCTGTACCACCTGGCCGTCTTGCTCGCTTCGCGCGAGGTGCCGCAGTCCGCCGCGATGGAAGTGCTCGATGGCCGTCGCCGCTGACTCCGACCTGCGCTTGGAGCCGAGCTTGGAGGAGGCCCGCGCCCTGGCTGCCGAAGGCAACGTGGTGCCGGTCTGTGCCCGCCTGCTCGACGATTGTGAGACGCCCGTCTCCGCGTTCCTGAAGCTGCGTGCCGGGGAGCCCGAGGGTGCCCCCTGCTTCCTGCTCGAGTCGGCCGAGCAGGGTCAGGTCGGCCGCTACTCCTTCGTTGGCTTCCGGCCCCGCTCGGTGTTGCGCTGGAGCGATGGGGTGCTCTCCGAGACCGATGGGGAGAAGCGCGATGCCCCCGACCCTTATGCCGCCGTCGCCGAGTACCTCTCGCGCTTAAAACCAGCCCCGGTCGATGGACTGCCGCCATTTAGTGGCGGTGCCGTCGGCTTCTTTGGCTACGACCTGGTCCGCACCGTAGAGCCGCTGGGCGAGCCCAACCCGGACACGCTCGGGCTCCCTGACATGGCCCTGATGGTCACCGACCTGCTGCTCGTCTTCGATCACCTGCGCCACGAGCTGACGATCATGGCCTGCGCCTTTGCCGACGACGAGGGGGGCATCGACGCCGCCTACGAACGTGCGGCCGGGACGATCGCCGACGCCCGGCGGCGCCTGCGTGGTGCCGTCCCCGTGCCGGAGCACCCGGCGATCGCTGAGCCACCGCAATTCACCTCGAACATGGAGCGCGAGGAGTTCGAAGCCGCGGTCGAGCGGATAGTCGAGTACGTCCATGCCGGAGACGCCTTTCAGGTTGTTCCCTCGCAGCGTTTCTCCGCACCTGCCCCGGTCGAGGCGTTCTCGATCTATCGCGGCCTGCGCGCAGTCAACCCCTCGCCTTACATGTACTTCCTCGAGTTCGGCGACTTCCAGATCGCCGGAGCTTCCCCCGAGCCGCTGGTGAAAGTCACCGGTCGTTCGGTGGAGACGCGGCCAATCGCCGGCACCTACCCGCGCGGCACCGATGAGGAGGAGGACCGTCGTCTCGCCGAGCGTCTCGTCAACGACCCCAAGGAGCGGGCCGAGCACGTGATGCTGGTCGACCTCGGCCGCAACGACCTGGGCCGGGTCTGCGAGTACGGCTCGGTCTCCGTCGATGAGCTGATGGTGGTCGAGACTTACTCGCACGTCCTGCACATCGTCAGCCAGGTCTCTGGCACGCTGCGCGAGGACGTCGGCGCGATGGACGTGTTGCGCGCCGCGTTGCCGGCGGGAACGCTTTCTGGTGCACCCAAGGTGCGGGCGATGCAGATCATCGACGAGCTGGAGCCGGTCAAGCGCTGCTCCTACGGTGGTGCGATCGGCTACCTCTCCTGGAACGGCGACCTCGACACCGCGATCCATATCCGCACCGTGGTCATCAAGGACGGCCAGATCCACGTCCAGGCGGGCGGTGGGACCGTCGCCGATGCCAAGCCCGCCTACGAGTACAACGAGTCCGTCAACAAGGCCAGGGCGGTCTTCCGTGCCGTCGAGCTGGCCTGCGAACAACCGGATTGGGCCTAGTCATGCGCGTCCTTATCGTCGACAACTACGACTCCTTCACCTACAACCTGGTCCAGTACCTAGGGGAGCTGGGTGCGGAGCTCGACGTCGTGCGCAACGACAAGGCCACGGTCGACGAACTGCTCGAGCGCGGTGTCGAGCGCCTCGTCGTCTCACCCGGGCCCTGCACGCCGGCAGAGGCGGGGATCTCGATTGAGGCGATCCGTCGCTTCGCCGAAGCCGGCACACCGGTCCTCGGTGTCTGCCTCGGCCACCAGTCGCTGGTCGAGGCCTTTGGCGGTCGCACCGTGCAGGGTGAGCCGATTCACGGCAAGGAGGCTGAGATCAAACACGACGGGCGCACGGTCTACGCCGGGTTGCCCAGCCCGCTGGTCGCCGGGCGCTATCACTCGCTCGTGGCAGACCCCGACCTGCCCGAGGAGCTCGAATTAAGCGCCAGCCTCGGCGACGTGGTGATGGGTGTCCGCCACCGCGAGCTGCCCGCCGAGGGCGTCCAGTTTCACCCTGAGTCGGTGCTGACCCCGCAGGGCAAGCACCTTCTCGCCAACTTCCTAGGGAACGGCAGGTGACCCTCAACGACGTGCTCACCAGGGCGATCGACGCAGTCTGTGTCGGCGATCACCTCACGGCTGACCATGCTGCTGCCGTCCTTGCCGAGATCATGGAGGGGCGCTCGAGCGAGGTCCAGACCGCGGCCTTCCTGATCGCGCTGCGGGCGAAGGGGGAGACGGTGCCTGAGCTGGTTGGCCTCGCTCGCACGATGCGCTCGCTCGCCACTCCCGTCACCACATCCCGCTCCGACCTAGTCGATACCGCCGGCACCGGCGGCGGGCCGTCGACGTTCAACGTCTCGACCACGGCGGCGCTGGTCGCCGCGGCGGCCGGCTGTGCGGTCGCCAAGCACGGCAATCGCTCCAATACGAGCAAGTGTGGCTCCGCCGACCTGCTTGAGGCACTCGGCGTCAACATCGAGCTCGATCCGGATCAAGTCGGGCGCTGCATCGACGAGGTTGGCTTCGGCTTCATGTTCGCCCCGCGCCACCACCAAGCGATGGCCCACGTCATTCCGGCCCGCAAGGAGCTGGGCGTGCGGACGATCTTCAACTTTCTCGGCCCGCTAACCAACCCCGCAGGTGCACAGCGCCAGGTACTCGGTGTCTCTGATCGCCACTATCAAGAGACGATCGCGGAGGCCCTGGTCGGACTCGGAAGTGCGCGGGCGATGGTCGTTTCGGCCGAGGACGGCGTCGATGAGATCTCGATCTCGGCTCGTACCCGGGTGATTGAGGTGGCGGATGGGAGCACCGAGGAGCACTATGTCGAGCCCGGGGACTTCGGCTTCGCAGAAGCCGAGCCCGAGTACGTGGCCGGTGGATCTCCAGAGGAAAACGCTGCTGCCTCACGTGCGATCCTTGAAGGCGAGGCAGGACCCCGCCGCCACCTGGTCCTGCTCAATGCGGGCGCCGCGATCTACGTTGGCGGCATCGCCGACAGCCTTGCTGAGGGCGTTGAAAAGGCGATCGAAGCGATTGATTCAGGCGAGTCCCAGGAGCTGCTTGGGCGGCTTATCGCAACGACCGCCGCGCTGGCCCTTTAGGCTTCGGCTGTCAAGTGGCAATGATCGAGCAGCTGATCTCGGTGGCGCGTGAAGGGGTGGAGGAGCGCCGTGGACGGGCTTCGCAGGCGGAGCTTGAGTCGCGCCTGTCCGGGCGCGGCGAGGACCGCCCCTTCAGTGAGGCGCTAGTGCGCCCGGGCCTTTCGCTGATTGCCGAGTTCAAGCGTCGCTCGCCGAGCGCCGGCGATATCTCGGCCTCGGCCTCCGTCGCCGAGCAGGTCGGGGCCTACGAGCGCGGCGGCGCGGCGGCACTCTCGGTACTCACCGATGAGCGCCACTTCGGCGGATCGCTCGAAGACCTGCGCGCCGCGCGCGAGACCTGTGATTTGCCAATCCTGCGCAAGGACTTCATCGTTGATCCCTACCAGCTCTACGAGGCGGCGGTTAACGGGGCAGATGCGGTGCTGCTGATCGTCCGAGCCCTCGGGGATCGGGAGCTGCGTGCAATGTATGAGGAGGCTCGTGGCCTCGACCTCGATTGCCTGGTCGAGGTCCACGATGCCGAGGAGCTGGAGCGAGCCCTGGAGATGGATGCCGACGTGATCGGGATCAACAACCGCGATCTCGATGAGGGGTCGGTCGATGTCTCAAGGACGTATGAGCTGATGCCTGATGTGCCGGCCGGCAAGACGGTGGTTGCTGAGAGTGGCATTTCCTCTCGCACAGAGCTGGAGGAGCTGGAGCGGGTCGGAGTAGACGCGGTGTTGATCGGCGGCGCGCTGATGAGCGCCGCCGATCCCGAGCGTAAGACGCGCGAGCTGACCGGGACGGACGAGAGCACCCGCGAGCACCGCCTTCCCTGACGGCGGACTTTTTAGCTTCGCTTGAGGATCGTTTAGGAATCGCTGAAGAAGCGCCTCTACAGTTGCCGGGATGAGCAAGACACGAAGCTTCTTCCGTGGATCGTTTGGCTCGGCGCTGATCGGCGGCGCTGTGGTTGCTGCCTTCTTTGCGGTCGCCGTCTCCGCCGGCTGGATCGAATCCAAGGGCTCGACGACGACATCTATCCCCGAGCCTTTGGCAACGCCAGTGGCGAGCAAGGAAGGCGAAGACACGAACGTCGTCAACCAGATCTATCGCCACGATGGCCAGGGCGTTGCCTTCATCGAAGCAACCGAGGCGCCGGAAGAAACGGAATCGCCCCTCAGTCCCTTCGGCGAAGAAGGATCGAGTGGCGGCGGCATTGCGACCGGATCGGGCTTCGTGATCGACTCGGAAGGGCACATCCTGACCAACAATCACGTGGTCGAAGGAGCTACTCGCATCACGGTGAAGCTCGGCTCCTCCAATGCGACGCATACAGCCGAAGTGGTCGGCACGGACCCCTCCAGCGACATCGCGCTGCTTAAGGTCGAAGCCCCCGCCGACCAGTTGCATCCGCTCGCCCTCGGCGATTCCTCCAAGGTCCGCGTCGGCGATCCCGTAGTCGCGATCGGCAACCCGTTCGGCCTCGACCGCACCGTGACGAGCGGCATTGTCTCGGCCCTTCAGCGCCAGATCCAGGCCCCTAGTGGGTTCTCGATCAACCACGTGATCCAGACCGACGCCGCGATCAACCCCGGCAACTCTGGTGGCCCACTGATCGATTCTGCTGGCGAGGTGATCGGGATCAACTCGCAGATCGAGACCGGCGGTGGCGGCAACGGCAACGTCGGCATCGGCTTCGCGATCCCGATTAACACTGCTCGGGAAGTGGCCAATGAAATCGAGAAGAACGGCAATGTGGAACACGCCTTCCTCGGCATCAACGGCGGCACGATCACCCCGGCGCTGGCGAAGGCCGTCAATCTGCCCGTCAACAAAGGCGTCCTGGTCGCGGAAGTTGTCAAGGGCGGCCCGGCCGACAAGGCAGGCCTACAGGGCGGTTCCACCGAAGCGACGATCGAAGGCGCGAGGCTCCAACTCGGCGGCGACATCATCACCGAAGTCAACGGCGAACCGGTCTCCTCGATGGAAGACGTAATCAATGCAGTCGAGGCGGGCAAGCCCGGCGAACAGATGGAACTGACGGTTCTCCGGCATGGCGAAACGAAGAAGATCGACGTGACGTTGGGGAACCGGCCCGCCTCTGCCAAATAGCGCGCTCCCGTACTCTGGAGCTTGTGCGGGTCAAGATTTGTGGCGTTACTAATTTGGACGACGCGGCCGAGGCCGTGCTGCTTGGCGCTTGGGCTATTGGGCTGATTCATTACGACAAGAGCCCTCGGGCCTGTCCGGCCGAGGAAGCAGCCGCTATCTGTGCGGCGTTTCGGCGTAAGTGCGAGGTTGTCGGGGTCTTTGTCAATCCGGAGTTGGAGGAAGTCGCGAAGGCTGTGGAGGGGGCTGGGTTGACGATGGTGCAGCTGAACGGGGCCGAGGGGCCTCAGTTCTGCGCCGAGGTAGCACGGCGGACCGGGGTGAAGGTGATCAAGGCCATTCATGTCGCCAGCGCCGCGGAGGTGCATGGCGCTGAGGCATTCCGGACTGATTTCCACCTTTTCGATCGGCGTGGCAAGGGCCTCTGGGGTGGCACCGGCGAAAGCTTCGACTGGGCGCTACTGCGCGAGCATCGTTCTGAGATCCCGGCGATCGTGGCCGGGGGCCTGCGGCCTGAGAACGTCGCTGAAGCGATCGCGGTGACCCACCCGTTTGCGGTCGACGTAGCGAGCGGGGTGGAGGCTGAGCCCGGCCGTAAGGACCACGCTGCGATGGCAGCCTTCTTTGAGGCCGCCAAGGCGGCTAGCGTTCCCGCTTCATGAGCTTGGCTGAAGAGCGGTTCGGCCCCTACGGGGGCCGCTACGTCCCCGAGACGCTGATCGCAGCGCTCGACGAGCTGACCGAGGCCTGGTCACAGGCGGGCGAGGACCCGGCCTTCAACGAGCGCCTGCGCCTATTGCACCGCGACTTCATTGGCCGGCCGACCCCGCTTTACCGTGCCGAGCGGCTGTCCGAGCGAGCCGGTCGCGCGGTCTACCTCAAGCGCGAGGACCTCGCCCACACCGGCGCTCACAAGATCAACAACGCGATCGGCCAGGCTCTGCTCGCCCAGAGGATGGGCAAGCCGCGCGTGATCGCCGAGACCGGCGCCGGCCAGCACGGCGTCGCCACCGCCACTGCTTGCGCCTTGCTCGGTCTCGATTGCGTCGTCTACATGGGCTCAGAGGACATCCGCCGCCAGCGGCCCAACGTCGAGCGGATGGGTTTGCTCGGCGCCGAGGTTGTCCCGGTCGAGGCGGGGGCGCGGACGCTGAAGGAGGCGGTCAGCGCTGCGATCCGCGACTGGGTCGCCAACGTCGAGACGACCCACTATGTGATCGGCTCCGCCGTCGGCCCGGCACCGTTTCCGGCCCTGGTCCGCGACCTTCAGACCGTGATCGGCGTCGAGGCACGTGAGCAGGCCCTGGCTGCTGAGGGTGCCCTGCCGGCCCGGGTAATCGCCTGCGTCGGCGGCGGCTCCAACTCGATCGGGATCTTCACTCCGTTCGTGGAGGACGCGGAGGTTGAGCTGATTGGTGTTGAGGCTGCGGGGGAGGGCATCGAGACGGGCCGGCATGGCGCGTCGCTCAGTGCCGGAAGCACCGGTGTTCTTCATGGCTCCCTCTCCTCGGTAATCGCTGATGACGAGGGCCAGATCCTCGAGGCGCACTCGATTTCGGCTGGGCTCGATTATCCCGGCGTTGGCCCGGAGCATGCCTTCTTGCGAGATAGCGGGCGCGCTAGTTACTTCGCGGTTACCGACGCCCAGGCGCTGGCCGCCTTCACAAACCTCTGCAAGCTGGAGGGCATCATCCCGGCGCTGGAGTCCTCCCACGCGATCGCCTGGCTGCTGGAGAACGGCGGGGGAGAGGGATATGACGTGCTCTGTCTCAGTGGGCGAGGGGACAAGGATTTGGCCGAGGTGCTTGAGAAGGGAGCCGGGGAATGACGCCGGAGCAACAGCCAGGTGGAGGGAGTCAGGGGGGGACTCGGTCGAGCCTCCCCGCTGTTGCTCGACCGAGTCCCCCCCTGACTCCCAGCGCGAGAGCTTCTACTGGCTCGGAGCGGATTGCGGCGGCGTTCCTCGGGGCCGCAGAGGAAGGCCGTGCGGCCCTTATGCCCTACATGATGGCTGGCTTTCCCGATCGGGAGTCGTCTTCGGCGATAGCTGAGGCCTATGCCGGGCTCGCTGATTTGGTTGAGCTTGGGGTGCCCTTTTCCGATCCGCTCGCCGATGGGCCAACGATTCATGCCGCGGCCACAACTGCCCTGGAGGCAGGGGCGACGCTGAAGACTGCTTTCGAGCTTTGTGAGGAGATTGCCGAGCGGGTTCCGGTTGTCTTCATGGTCTACGCCAACATGGTGTTGGCCCACGGGGGGGCAGAGGAGTTTGCGCGGCGTGCGCTTGCTGCGGGTGCCGCTGGGGCGATCGTTCCCGATCTGCCTCTGGAGGAAGCAGAGCCGGTGCAGACGGCTTTTGACGATGCCGGCCTGGCGCTGGTTCCGCTGGTTGCGCCTACGACCCCCCCAGAGCGGCGGGCAAGGATCTGCGCTGCGGCAGGGGGGTTCGTCTATGTCGTCTCGACCGTGGGGACGACCGGGGAGCGCGATGAGCTTCCGCCGCAACTTGCCGCCCTGGTCGCTGCGACCATAGAAGACGCTGAGGTTCCGGTTGCCGTCGGCTTCGGTATCGGCACGCCCGTTCAGGCTGCGCAGGTCGGAGAGGTCGCTGACGGGGTGATCATCGGCAGCCGACTGGTTCGTGCTGCTGGCGAGGCTGGAAGCGCCGAGAGTGCCGCTGAGGCCGTCGGCTCTTTCTTGCGCGAGACGCGCGTCGCCCTCGGCAGCTAGGATTTCGCCGCAATGGGAATGGTCGTCACACTCTTCCTCGCGCTCGCCACCACGACGGTTGCCTACGCCGTGCTCGGCCAGGGTGGCGGCGTTGCCGGCCTGATCTTCGGTGCCGTGATGTTGATCGGCGCGACGATCCGCGTCTTCCGCCCGGCCTCCTGACGTACGGCGCCTAAGCGCGGGTCGCGGTCACCTGCAGGTACTCGGGTTCGAGCACGAAGGCGCGGTCGCCGCCGGTGTTGGCCTTAGCGAGCTGCTCGCGCAGGTCTGCCTCCAGTGCCGCTTCCCCCTCGGGGCCTACCCGGTCGAAAGCCAGCTTGATCGGGCCGAAGTAATTGCGAAAGATCTCCAGGTAGTGGTCGATCGACTTGAACGGCTGCCGCGATGCCCTGCGCTCGAAGTGCAGGTCGGTGACCCCGTCGGCGAAGAGCTCGCGCACCCGCTCCTCGGTGCCCCAAAGCACGGGTGGCGTGAACCCCGGCGGGGGCGGCACGTGTTTGGCGACGATGCCGAAGAGCTGGCTGACCGGACCATCAGGCACCCAGTTGGCCATGCCGATCCGGCCGCCCGGCTTGCAGACCCGCAGTAGCTCTGCTGCCGCCTGCTCCTGGTCGGGGGCGAACATCGCGCCGAAGACGGAGGTGACCACGTTGAACTCGGCCTCAGCGAAGGGTAGATCGGCCGCGTCGCCCTCGACGAACTCGATGTCCAGGCGCTCGGCGGCGGCGCGCTCACGTGCTCGCTCGAGCAGAGCAGGCACGAAGTCGACTCCGACGGCACCTCCCCAAGTGCGGCGTGCGGCCGCGATCGCGGCGTTGCCGCTACCGCAGGCGACGTCGAGCACCCGCTCACCAGGAACCACGTCGAGGGTTTCGACCAGTTCCTCGGAGACCATCATCACGATCGCCGCGACCACGGCGAAGTCGCCCTCCGACCAGGTCCTCAGCTGCGCCTCGCGCAGCGCCTGCAGATCCACCGCGTCGCTCATAACGCTCCTTCGGTTTGGATAGTCGATTTGAACCTAACGCTTTAGCGGACATAGGCCCTAATCTGAGGGCCATGCGGATCGGCGTGCTCACCGGCGGCGGAGATTGCCCGGGGCTGAATGCGGTGATCCGCGCGATCGTGCGCAAGGGGGTCGAACACTGCGGACACGAGTTCGTTGGCTACCGCGACGGCTGGCGTGGCCCGCTCGAGCGCGACAGCCGTCCACTCGGTGTGCCCGAGGTACGCGGGATCCTGCCCCGCGGCGGGACCATTCTCGGGGCTTCACGAACCAACCCCTTCAAGCAGGACGGCGGCGCCGAGTTGATCGCGAAGAACCTCGAGGGCGACGGCGTCGACGGCCTGATCGCGATCGGTGGCGAGGACACGCTTGGCGCGGCCGCGCGCTTGTACGGCGAGCACGGCGTCCCCGTCGTCGGCGTACCGAAGACGATCGACAACGACCTCGGCGCCACCGACTACACCTTCGGCTTCGACACCGCGGTCAACATCGCGATGGAGGCAATCGACCGCCTGCACACGACGGCCGACAGCCACCACCGGGTGCTGATCGTCGAGGTGATGGGGCGCCACGCGGGCTGGATCGCCTTCCACGCCGGCCTTGCCGGTGGCGCCAACGTGATCTTGATCCCCGAGCAGCCCTTCGACCTCGAGCAGGTCTGCCAGTTCGTCGGCCGCCGCTTCGAGCACAACTACGCCCCGATCCTCGTTGTCGCCGAGGGGGCGCAGCCGCTGGGGGGGATGCCGGCGGCCCAGGACGAGAGACTCGACGAGTTCGGCCACGTCCACCTCGGCGGCATCGCACACTGGTTGGAGGGTGAGATCGAGCGCAAAACAGGCAAGGAGACCCGCGCCACGGTCCTCGGTCATGTACAGCGCGGAGGTACCCCGACTGCGTTTGACCGCGTATTGGCAACCCGTTTTGGGTTGCATGCGATCGACGCTGTCGATGCTGGGCAGTGGGGAAAGATGACTGCCCTGCGTGGCACCGACATTCAGCTTGTGGACCTCAGCGAAGCAACTGCTGAGCTGAAGACCGTTCCAGAGTCGTTGTATTCCGAGGCCGAGGTTTTCTTTGGCTAACAGTGAGGCCGAGGGAGCGCCGGGTGGCCCCTCCCAAAACGCGCGGCAGGAGCCGCGCTTGAGTGTTTTGGGAGGGGCCACCCGGCGCTCTTTGGTTTTGCGTAAGGCCTTGGTCCCGGCCGTCTTGGGCTTGCTTGTAGCAGGGGCTGGCTGCGGCGGGGGAGAAGGCGTGGCTAAGGACGCCACCGTCACGGCATATGTCGAAGCTCCTCTCTGTACTGGAGCCAAGCAAGAGCTTGCGAAGCAAGGCAGCCACGCTGGCGAGCTTCGCGTGCAAGCCATCTGCCTGCCGACGCCCCGAGACCAGGGCAAGCTCAAGCTCTCCACGCTTGGCGCCAATGCCCGCAGAGCTACAGAGGACTCGACCGCGGTGGCTTATCTGGAGGCTTCCGACCCACGGGCGTCTAAGTTCACCCACCCGATCTTGGAAACCGCCGAGATCCCCTGGATCTCTGGAGGCTCAGGCAAAGCCGCAATGGCGCGCTTGCTCCAGCTCATAGAAGATTCGGGCTCGGGCTCCCTGCGAGCTTCGATCCGAGAAGCTTTGCGCGAGACGTAGAGGGCCGGGGCACCCCTCCCAAAACACTCAAGAGCGGCGTTAGCCGCTCGTTTTGGGAGGGGTGCCCCGGCCCTCCCACCGCCTAGAGCAAATCCCCCAGAGCCTCGTCCAGCTCGGGATGTTTGAACTCATACCCAAGGTCCAGTGCCCGCCTCGGCAAGACCCGCTGGCCACCGCGGAGAACCGCCCCGAACTCTTTGCCGTACATCAAGTCCAGCGTGATCCCAGGCACGGGCACGATGGCGGGACGGCCTAGCGCTTTGCCGAGAGCCTTCGAGAAGGCCTTGTTGGTGGCGGGATTGGGCGCCGTCGAGTTGATCGTGCCGCTTACCTTCTCGTTGTCAAGGGCCCAGAGCAGGATGCCGACCTCGTCGTCGACGTGGACCCAGGAGACGTACTGGGCGCCGCCGGCGAGCGGGCCACCCACTCCTAGTTTGAACGGAGGGAGCAGCTGGCCGAGGAAGCCGCCGCGCGGGTCGAGCACGTGGCCGGTGCGGACGACGACGAGGCGAACACCCATCCCGTCGGCCTCATGTGCCGCCTTCTCCCATTCGCGCACGACCTCGGCGTCGAAGCCCTCGCCCGGCTCGCTGGACTCGTCGACAATCGCCTCGCCGCGGTCGCCATAGAAACCGATCGCCGACTGGCTGACGAGCACGCGCGGCTTGCGCTCGAGGCCTGCGATCGCGCCGACGAGGTTGTGGGTGCCGGTGCGGCGGCTCTCCATGATCCGCTGCTTGGCCTCGTCGGTCCAGCGTTGGTTGATCTTCTCGCCGAGTAGGTTGATGACACCTTCGACGCTCTCAAAGGCCTTGGTCGGGGGACGTTCCAGAGTTGGCTGCCAGGCATGCCACTCGACCCGCGGGTTCGTCTGTCGCGCCTGCTTCGGGTCGCGAGCCAGGCCGACGACGGTGTCCCCCCGGACCAGCAGCGAGTCGCAGAGTGCGGACCCGATAAAACCGCTGGCACCGGTGACGAGGACCTTCACGGACTAAGTGACCTCCACCGTCGAGAAGGTGCCGGTCTCCTCGCTGAAGCGGGCGATGCCCTCGCGCTTGGCCTCCTCGACCACCGCTTCGGCAACCTTTGGCGCCACTTCGCGGTTGAAGACGCTGGGGATGATGTAGTCCTCGGAGAGGTCCGCCTCGGAGACGGCCATTGCGATGCCCTTGGCGGCGGCGAGCTTCATCTCCTCGGTGATGCTGGGCGAGCCGGCGTCGAGGGCGCCGCGGAAGATGCCGGGGAAGGCGAGCACGTTGTTGATCTGGTTCGGGTAATCGGAGCGACCGGTGGCCATGATCCGCACGTAGGGGGCGGCGTCCTCGGGCATCACCTCGGGGGTCGGGTTGGCCATCGCGAAGACGATCGCGTCGTCGTTCATCTTGCCCAGCGAGGAGGCCTCGATCAGGCCGGGGCCGGAGAGGCCGATGAAGAGGTCGGTGCCCTCGATCACCTCGTTGGGGCCGCCGCTCAGCTGCTCGGGGTTCGAGTTCTCCGCGTACCAACGCTTGATCCCGCTCATCTCGCCCGACTCGTAGTCAGGGCGGCTGGTTGAGAGCGCGCCCTGGCGGTCGCAGCCGACGATGTGGGTGACCCCGCTGGCAAGCATCATCTTGGTCACCGCTACCCCGGCGGCGCCGAGCCCTACCATCAGCACGCGCAGCTCCTCGATCGGCTTGCCGACGATCTTCAGCGCGTTGAAGAGCGCCGCCATGGTCACGATCGCGGTGCCGTGCTGGTCGTCGTGGAAGACCGGGATGTCGAGTGCCTCCTTCAGCCGGTCCTCGATCTCGAAGCAGCGCGGAGCCGAGATGTCCTCGAGGTTGATGCCGCCGAAGGTCGGCGCGATCAGTTCGACCGCCTTGATGATCTCCTCGGTGTCCTGAGTGTCGAGGCAGATCGGGAAGGCGTCGACCTGGGCGAACTCCTTGAACAGCATCGCCTTGCCCTCCATCACCGGCATCGCCGCCTCGGGCCCGATGTTGCCGAGGCCGAGCACGGCGCTGCCGTCGGAGACGACCGCGACGGTGTTCTTCTTGATCGTGAACTCGAAGGCCTTGGAGCGATCGTCGTGGATGTCCTGGCAGACGCGGGCGACGCCGGGGGTGTAGGCCATCGAGAGGTCATCGCGGGTCTTCAGCGGGTACTTGTTCTCAACTGAGATCTTGCCGCCGCGGTGCATCTGCATCGTGCGGTCGACGTAGTCGAGCACCTTGGCCCCACGGGTCGAGCCGATCGAGCGCAGGATTCGCTCCCAGTGCTCACGGTCCTGGGCGTCGATCGTGAACTCACGCACCCGCTTGCCCTCGCCTCCGGCCCCCGGCACGAGGTCTACGCCCTGCAGCTGTCCGCCCGCCTCGGCGATCGCAGCGGTCAGCTTCCCGAGCGGCTCTTGTCGCGCATCGAGCTCGACCCGGATCGTGACGCTGTACTGGGCGCTGACTGCCATGGGCAGTTATCGAATCAGATTCGGGCTGGATGCCTTCTCGCGACTCCCTAAGTAGGGTCGTGCTGAGCATTCAAGGAGATCGCATGGTTCAGCGTATGCCCATCGTGGCAGATATCCCGACTGCAAAACCGGGATTGGGCTTTCCCGAGTATGTAGATGCCCTCTCCGACGCGGTTCGGGGCGGTCAGCCCGCGCAGTTCACAGTGGGTCTCTACGGGGCATGGGGTAGTGGAAAGTCATCTTTGCTCAGGGCAATGGAGAGGTCTCTAGCCGAATCAGATGGCGCTGTTCTCCCAGTGCTATTCGACGCTTGGCGCTACGAGCGAAGCGAGCACATCATCGTGCCGCTGCTCTGCAGGATCAGCGATGCGGCGCAACGCGCAGGGAACAAAACTCTGACTCAGCACCTCGGACGGGCCATCAAGGCCCTGATCTTCAGCCTCAACTTCAGCGTTGGCGGTGTCGGAATCGATGGTCGTGCCGCGAAGGAGAATTGGGAAGAAACGGACATAACCCCTCTCGACGATGCCTTCTCGAAGCCGTTCGAGGAGATGCGGCGTCTTCCCGAGACGCTCAATGGAAAGCGAGTTGCGGTCTTGGTCGACGACCTCGACCGTTGTTCCCCCGAAAAGGTCGTTTCCCTGCTCGAGGCGATCAACCTGGTGATGGACGTCGAGGGCTTCATCTTCGTCCTCGCCCTGGACTACGACGTGCTCGTCAAGGCGGTTACGGCGAGGTATCCCCATGTTTCGGGACACGAGTTCATCGAGAAGATGGTCCAGCTGCCGTTCCGGGTTCCTCCTTTGGCCATGGCCGAAGAGCGGCTCCTGGACGAATTGATTCCGAACTGGGGCAAACGTGAGCGTGAATTCACGGACGGATTTGCCGGGTCGGTTGTCGACATAGCCGCGCTGGGTCTTCGCTCCAACCCCCGGCAGATCAAGCGCTTGATCAATTCGTTTCTCGTCCTCGAGCGGATCGTTGCGCGGAGGAAACTCGACATCGACCGAGACCTGATGGCCGCCATGATCGGGCTTCAGCTGCGCTGGCCGGATCAGTACCAAGATCTCCAAAACGACATCCTGGTGGCGGACCCAAACCCCTTCGAATCGCTCGAGCAAAGTGGGGATGAGATGCTCGTTCGCTACGTGAAGCGCTTCTTTTCGGAAAATCCGCCGAATCACACCTTGCGCGAGATCCTCCAGCTGACCGCTGTGGTCGCGAGTAAAGGAGATGTGGAAGCGGAGGCGCTCTCTGCACCCGATCTGTTCGGGCGAGACTGAGCATCCCTTGGAGGGCGCGCCTATGATCGCAGCCGCATGCCCCCTGAGCACGAGCTCTTTCTGATCGACGGCAACTCGCTCGCCTACCGGGCGTTCTTCGCGCTTCCCGAGTCGATCGGGACCAGCGACGGGCGGCCTACGAATGCGATCTATGGGCTGGCCTCGATGCTGGTCAAGGTGATCGACGAGCACCGGCCGGCCGGCGTCGTCGTCGCCTGGGATGCCGGGATGTCCGGGCGAGAGAAGACATATGACCTCTATAAGGCACAGCGCAAACCTCGCCCCGATCTGCTGCGTGAGCAGTGGCCCCACCTGATGCCGCTGGTCGGGGCCTTTGGCTACACCAACGTCAAGGTCGAGGGCTATGAGGCCGACGACGTGATCGCCTCGCTGGCTCGCCAGGCGCGCGAAGAGGGAATCCCGGTGATGGTCGTCACCGGTGATCGCGATGCCTACCAGCTGGTGGGTGACGGGGTGCGAGTAATGAGCACCTCGCGCGGAATCACGGAGACGAAGATCTATGACAGCGATGCAGTGCTGGAGCGCTACGGGGTCACGCCGGAGCTGGTCACCGACTTGATGGGGCTGCGCGGGGATACCTCCGACAACATCCCCGGCGTGCCAGGGATCGGCGAGAAGACCGCGACTCAGCTGCTGCAGCAGTTCGGCTCGCTGGAGGAGGTGCTGGCCAACGTCGACAAGATCTCCGGCGCCAAGCGCAAGCAGAACCTGGTCGAGCACGCCGAGGATGCTCGGATGTCGAAGCAGCTGGCGACCCTTCATTACGACATCGAGACGGGGGTCGACCTGGCCACCGTGATGGCTTCGGAGCCCGATCGCGGCGCCTTGCGCGACTTCATGCGCGAGTTCGAGCTGCGCGCAGTGCTGGAGCGGCTCGAGGAAGCGCTGCCGGAAGGCGAGGCAGTGCCAGGACGAAGTGTCGAGACTGAGCTTGCCGTCGAGGCGGTGGAGGGGACCCCCGCCGACCTGGGTACGGGGGAGGGCGCGGTCGCGATGGCGATCGACGGCGAGCGCTGGGCCGGAGCCGACGGCGAGCGCATCCTTACTGGCGCCTCGACGCTTGACGAGGTCGCGGTGTCTCTTGCCGACCGCTGGCTGGTAGCCCACGACGCCAAGTCGCTCGGCGGAGGGCGCCACGGCCTGCTTGCCGCGGCGGCTCGCGAGGGCATCGAGATGCAGCTCGACCACGACACGATGCTCGCCGCCTACCTGCTGGAGCCGCAGCGTCGTACCTATGAGCTGACCGAGCTGGCGGCCGACGTCGGGATCGGCATCGCCGCCGACGCGGCCCCCGCGGCCGGCGACGATGACGGTCAGCTCTCGCTCGACGGCGCCGAGTCAGAGGCGGGGCTCGACCCGGCTGAAGAAGCGCGCCTCGTCGCGGCCTTGGCTGAGGCCCAGCGCCCTCGCATCGAGGAACTCGGTCTCGAGCGCCTGCTGCGCGAGGTCGAGTTGCCGCTCGTCCATGTCCTTGCGGCGATGGAGCGCGAGGGGTTGAAGCTGGATGCTGGGCGCCTAGCTGAGGTCGGCGCCGGATTCGGTGAGCGGATCGCGAGCCTGGAAAAGGAGATCTATGACTTGGCCGGTGAGGAGTTCACGATCGGCTCTCCCCAGCAAGTCGGTCACATCCTCTTTGAGAAGCTCGGACTGACCCGTAAGCGCCGCGGCAAAACCGGCTACTCGACCGATGCGCGCGTACTCGCCCAGATCAGCGACGAGCACCCGATCGTCGAGAAGATCGAGTCCTGGCGCGAGCTGACCAAGCTGAAGAACACTTACCTCGATTCCCTCCCAGAGCTGATCGACCCCGAGACGGGCCGCGTCCACACCACCTTCAACCAGGCTGCGACGACCACCGGTCGGCTCTCCAGCACCAACCCAAACCTGCAGAACATCCCGATCCGCACCGAGATCGGCCGCCCCGTTCGCGCCTGTTTCGTCGCCGAGCTCGGCGCCCGGTTGCTCTCCGCCGACTACAGCCAGGTCGAGCTGCGCGTGCTCGCCCACGTCGCCGAGGAGGAGGTGCTGAAGGAGATCTTTCGCGCCGGTGACGATGTCCACGCAGCGACCGCGGCCGAGGTCTTCGACATCTCACGCGAAGAGGTCGACGTCGGCCAGCGCTCGAAGGCGAAGATGGTCAACTTCGGCATCGTCTACGGCTTGACCGGCTTCGGCCTCGCCGACCGGCTCAACATCCCGCGCAAAGAGGGCGAGGAATTCGTCTCTCGCTACCTGGAGCGTTTTCCCGCCGTGCGCGCCTTCCGCGAGCAGGTGGTTGAGCGGGCGCAGGAGGAGGGCTACGTCACCACGCTGATGGGCCGGCGTCGCTCGATCCCGGAGCTGCGCTCGGGCAACCCCAACACCCGCCGCCTGGGCGAGCGGCTTGCCGTCAACACCGTGATCCAGGGCACCGCCGCCGACATCATCAAGGTGGCGATGGTGCGCTGCCGGCGGGCGCTGCACGAGGCTGGCACCGAGACGCGTCTCGTCCTGCAGATCCACGACGAGCTCCTCTTCGAGGGCCCGCCGGAGGAGATGGACGACGCGGTCGAGCTGGTGCGGCGCGAGATGTGCGCCGCCTACCAGCTCGACCCACCGCTGGAGGTGGACATCGGCGTCGGCGAGGACTGGCTCGACGCCAAGTAGCTCAGCCGGCTAGCTCCACCTTCTCGAACGTCGCACTCCCGTCCTCGATTTCCAGCTCGGCCTCGTGGACGACTGCTCCAACTTCGAGGTCGGCGATCGTGCAGTTGGGGCCCTGGTCGTCGTCGCCGGGCTCGCCCTGCCCCCCGTTGTCGTCCCCAGGCTCTTCGCCTTGCTGTTCGTCCCCGCTGCCTCCCTGGCCCTCGTTGGAGTCGGAGGCCGACGCACCACTGCCTTTCTGGCCCTCGCACTCAATCTCCGTTTCTTCCGTGACCAAGCCGCTCACGGTGTCACCGCCAAATAGGTTGATCGTCAAACGGCCGGTTTCGGGATCGAAGGACGAAATTTTGCCGGCGTTCTCTTCGCCGTCGGGGATGCCGTCGCCGTCGCTATCGGCATTGTGGGGGTTGGTCCCAGCCAAGAACTCCGCGCGATTGCGCAGGTGGTCGCGATCCTGGTCGCGACGGGCCTGGTTCACCTGGGTTGAGAGGTGATGGCGCTTCTCCCAGCGGTCGGGGATGCCGTCGTGGTTGCGGTCGCGCTGCTTGGCCGCGGCGATACTCGGTATGGCCAAGATGGCCAGCACTCCGATCGCGACGAGCAAGAGCCCGAGGCTGTGATTGCGTTTCATCGGTCCTCCTTACGGTTGCGTTTCCTGCACGGAGAACACGCTGGCACCGTGAGGATCACGCAGATCATCGGAACCCGACTGCTGTACTGCACCGCCGTCACCTGAATCTGGACCGCTGTTTGAGTTCGGACTATCGCCAGTAGAGGATTCGTCGTCCCCAGTGGAGGCAGTTGTGCCATCCGCCGGACCGGAGCTGCCGCTTCCACCTCCATCTCCGCTGCCTCCGGATTCACCACCCGGGCTGGACGATCCATCCACCGAACCGCCCGAGCCCCCGCCGTCGCCTTTGCTGGAGGTGTTATCACCACCTTTACCTGGCTCGGTGGCGTCTTTGCCATCGCGAACCTCGTCGCCTGTCCCGCTCGAAGGGTGGTGCGTTTGGCTTCCACCCGGGCCGCTATGTCCATCGCCTTGCGCGAGCGATCCGTCTTGCTCCTCGGCGTCGTGTCCACGGCCTCGATCCTCGGAGCCGGCTCCGCGCTCAGACACGGCGGAGGTGTCGTCACCTGTCGGCGCCGGCCGAGTGCCCGCTTCGGAGGCTCGCGCAGAGGTACCCGCCCGGACATCCTCGGCCTCCGCGGAGGCGGGGCTATCGTGGCGATGGCCATGATCGATCGCGACGCCGGCGCCGACAGCGCCAGCCACTAGGACCGTGGCCGTTGCGGCCTTAAGCGCCACGCCCGCGCCACCGACTCCCGCTGCGCCTGCGGCCGCTTCGACTGACGAAGAGGAGCTTGCGGACAGCAACGCCTTCAACACCGGCACTGGGAACAGCATTCCGAAGCCGGCGCGCAGGGTCTGTCGCGCTCGGTAGATCACCTGGCGAGCTGCGCCTCCGCTGAGTCCCAGGGCGGTTGCGATCTCCTCGTGGCTGAGGCCTTCCAGCTCGCGCATTACGATCGCCGCTCTCTGGGGCTCGGGCAGTGATTGCAGCCGCCCGATCAGCTCGGCAAGCTCTTCGCGACTCTCCAGTTCCTCGGCTGGCCCGCGCCCGCCCGCGAGCACCTCGGCCAGCACCTCTGAGGAGGGGGGTCTGTCACGGAGGTCGTTGAGTGCGGTGTTGCGGACGATGCGGAAGAGCCACGGGCGTAGCTCGATCTCCGCGCCGTCCCGTCGCAGTGCCAGCAGCGCCTTGGAAAAGGCATCCTGGGTGACGTCCTCGGACCGACTCCCGACGATCGAAGTTGCGTAGCGGCGCAGCGGAGCGCCGTAGCGGCGGACGATCTCGTCGAACGCCGTCTCATAGCCATCGCGCACGAGCGCGACCAATCGCCGGTCCGGCTGCGTCCGCAGCGCCGGGCCAAGCACGAGGCGGGCGGCGAGTCCCTCTACTTGCGGTGGCATCTCAGTTGGGATGGCAATCGGGTTACCGGTACGGCAGCAGGTCGGTTCAACCGACCTGCCTATCCCCTGCAACCCGGACGGATGACGAAGATCACGCCACCTCAAGGGCATGACTTCGCCTTTAGGGGTGCTATTGGACGCAAAAAGGCGAACTCACCCCAGTTTGTGGGTGCTGGACTGATATGACCCATCCGGTATGGACCGGGGACTTGCCGTACTTCTCACCGCGCTTGCTGGGGGGTTGATCGCCCTGCAGGCTCCGATCAACGCCGGCTTGGGAAAGGCGACCGGCAGCCTTCCGGCGGCCCTGGTCTCGTTTCTTGTCGGCACGGTCGCTCTCTCCGCCATCGTCATTCTCAGTGGCAAGGCGGGCGGCCTCGGCTCGACCTTCGATGTCAGCTGGTACTACCTGCTCGGCGGGCTGCTCGGAGCCCTCTACGTCGCCAATGCGCTGATCGCCGTCACCGTTATTGGCGCCGGGAGCGTGGCGGCGATGACCGTTGGGGGACAGCTCATCGCCTCGGTCGCGATCGACCGTTTCGGCCTGTTCGGCCTAGACCAGGTTCCGCTCAGCCCGGAGCGTGTGCTCGGGGTCGTGCTGCTGATTGCCGGCACCGTTCTGATCGTTCGCTGAGGTTGCGAACTCCGGCGGCGCGATCTGCAGGTAGTGGTCAAAGGACCAGTCGACGAAGCGCTTGGCGCCTAGCAGGCGCACGAGCGGCCCGAGAAGCCGCGGTGGGACCTTCGGGACGAGGCGCTGCACCCGTAGCATCCAGCGGAACTTCCACTCGTGCGAATCGTTGAACTCGGCATAGCGGCTCGCCGCCTGCTCGCGGTTCTGCCAGCCGTCGATGACGCCCCGCAGCTCTCGTCCCAGCGCGATCCCGAAGTAGAGCGCCGTACGGATCCCCTCTGCGCTGAGAGGCAGGCAGTGGCCGGCCGAGTCGCCGGCGAAGAAGACACCGCCCTCGGTGCCACCGCGCAGCTTGTGGGGGATCCAGTTGCCCTGATAGCGGACCCGGTCGGCGTCGAGGTCCTCGGCTAGCAACTCCGTGGTGGCGCGGACGTGGAAGCGCGGGTCGAACGAGCCGACGCCGATTCGCAACTCGTCCTTGGCCGGGAACGACCAGCCGTAGCCGGCGGGGACGTAGCGGCGGTCGATCCAGACCTCCAAGTCCTTCCCCTGGCCCTCGGGGTGTACCTCGAGGCCGCGCGAGAGCGGTGCGTCGGGGGGCTGGTAGCCGTCGTTGCTGGCCAGCACCCGGCGCCAGCCGAGCGCGTCGACGACGAGCGGCGCGCGCAAGACGCCGCGGTCGGTCTCGACCGCGATCGCACCGTCGCCATTTGCCGGACCCGCCCGCCCGTTCACCTTCGCCGTCTCGAAGCGGGCATCGCAGTCGCGCCAGAGCAGCTCGCAGAGTTCGCGATAGTCGAAGGTGGAGAACGTCCAGGGCAGCTGGAAGCGAGAGTCTCCGTGGGGGGTGTGCATCAGTAGAGAGTCAAAGCGCTGGCGCTCGGCCTCCATCAGGCCCATCACCCGTAGCCACTCGGTGGGTACACCGCAGGCCGAGGTCTGGCGCTCGCCGATCTCGTAGCGGTCGACGATCAGTACATCGGCCCCTGATCCGGCAAGTTCCCGGGCCACCGCGAGACCGGCGAAACTCGCCCCGCAGATCAGCACATCATGGCTGCCGCCGAGCGGAGTCCGCTCCTTGCCGCGTTTGGTCGCCCGGATCGGCACGACGCAGAGAGTATCCACCTGCAATTATCCCCCGCTGTGTCCGTGACCGATACGACCTTGACCCCTGCTTCTGAGGCTCCCGCCGGCTCGCCGGTGGAGGGTTCGGGTGGCCTGCTGCTCGAAATCGACGGCAAGATCGTCCCCAACTACGCGGCGACGATGGTCTCCTTCGAGGAGGGCGACGTTGTCAAGGGTCGCGTGGTGCGGATCGACAAGGACGAGGTCCTGGTCGACATCGGCTACAAGTCCGAGGGGGTCATTCCCTCGCACGAGCTCTCGATCCGCAAGTCGGTCAACCCGGCCGACGAGGTCGAGCAGGGCGAGGAGGTCGACGCCCTTGTCCTGACCAAGGAGGACAGCGAGGGGCGGCTCGTCCTCTCCAAGAAGCGCGCCCGCTTTGAGAAGGCCTGGCGCCGGATCGAGGCCGCCGCCGAGTCGGGCGAACCGGTCGAAGGCAACGTGATCGAGGTCGTCAAGGGCGGCCTCATTCTCGACCTCGGGGTGCGCGGCTTCCTGCCCGCCTCGCTGGTCGACATCCGCCGCGTCCACAACCTCGAGGAGTTCACTGGCCAGACGCTCGAGTGCAAAGTGATCGAGCTCAACCGCAGCCGCAACAACGTCGTGCTCTCCCGCCGCGCCGTCCTGGAGGAAGAGCGCAAGGAGGTGCGCGAGCAGATCCTCGGCCGCCTCGAGGCCGGCCAGGTCGTCGAGGGCAAGATCTCCAACATCGTCGACTTCGGTGCCTTCGTCGACCTCGACGGGATCGACGGCCTGATCCACATCTCAGAGCTTTCCTGGAGCCACGTCAACCACCCCTCCGAGGTTGTCGCGATCGGCGACACCGTGAGGATCAAGGTGCTCGACATCGACCGCGACCGCCAGCGCATCTCCCTTGGCCTGAAGCAGACCCAAGAGGACCCGTGGCAGCGGGTGATCAGCGCCCACCGGCCCGGCGATGTGCTCGAGGGCGAGGTGACCAAGGTAGTTGCCTTCGGTGCCTTTGTCGAGATCCTTCCGGGGGTCGAGGGCTTGGTCCACATCTCCGAGCTTGCCGACCATCACGTCGAGAGCCCTAGTGAGGTGGTCGAGCCCGGCACCAAGCTCAACGTCAAGATCCTTGAGATCGACGAGGAGCGGCGGCGGCTTTCGCTCAGCATCAAGCAGGTTTCCGAAGGCAAGATGGCTATGGGCGATCTTGGCGAGCAGATCGAGGCTGCGGGCGAGGCCGAAGGTACTTCTGATGAGGTCTCGGACGCGGAGTCCGCGGGTCCTGTCGCGGAGGATGACCCGTCGTCCTCGCAAGCTGCGGGCGATGTCCCTTCCTCCACGCCACCCGCGGAAGACGCGGCTGAGGTCGTCGAGGTGCCTGCTGCCGAGGTGGCTGATCTTGCTGCGGATGAGGAGCTTGACGAGACACCGGCCGCTGAGGCTGAGGCTTCGGAGGTCGAGGAGGCTCCGGCCGCAGAGGAGGAGCCTGCTGTCGAGGCTGAGGCTCCGGCGGAGGAGCCTGTTGCGGAGGCGGAGCCCGCTGAGGGCGATTCGCCTGCTGAGGCACCCTCCGAGTCTTAGCTCGCCGTGCCGCTGACGATCGGTCTTACCGGGGGGATTGCTGCCGGGAAGTCCGAGGCGCTTGCTGCTTTTGAGCGGCTGGGTGCGGCGACCATCTCCAGCGATGCCGTCGTGCATGAGTTGCTCGATTCCCAGCCTCTCCTTGGTCGGGTGACGGAGCGGTGGGGGGAAAATGTCGCGCCGGGAGGTCGGGTCGACCGCTCTCGGATCGGGGAGATCGTCTTTGCCGATCCCGATGAGCTGAAATGGCTGGAGGGACAGATCCATCCCCTGGTGGGGGAGAGGATCGGATCCTGGCTCGGCTCACTGGCCGCGGATGCTGGGATCGCCGTGGTCGAGGTGCCGCTGCTTTTCGAGGGTGAGATGGCGTCGGTCTTTGACACCACCGTCGCCGTCGTTACCGCCGACGAGGTTCGCCGGGCCCGGGCCGAGGCCCGTGGTCATACCTTGGTCGGCGAGCGCGAGGCGCGACAGCTCTCCCAAGAGGAGAAGGCCGCCCACGCCGAGCATGTGATCGAGAACGACGGCACGCTCGAGGACCTCGAGCGGCGCCTATCCGCCCTCATCGCAAAACTGGAGGAATGAAGAGGCAAAGGAGAGGGCGGCAACGCCTGGTTATAGGGGGTGCGGCTGTAGTCGCAGTGGCCGTCGTACTCTTCCTGCTTCTGGGCGGGGTGATCAACCGGGCGATCCAGGAGCTGACTCTGCCCCTACATCACGAGGACATCATCCGCCAGCAAGCCCGGGAAAAGCACGTCGACGCCTCGCTGATAGCCGCCGTGATCTACGCAGAGTCGAAGTTCAGCGACCGCACCTCAAGCGCCGGCGCGCGCGGCCTGATGCAGATCACGCCCGAAGCTGCAAACGAAATCGAGCGCCACAGCGGCGGTACGACTTTCAAGCTGAAAGACCTCGGAGATCCCGAAATCAACATCCGCTACGGCACCTATCTACTGCGCGAATTGCTTGACCGCTACGACGACGATGTGGTGGCCGCACTTGCCGCCTACAACGCCGGTCCGGGGAACGTGGATAAGTGGGGTGGGAGCGAACTGAGCGTGGAAGGGATCCCGTTCCCTGAAACCCGTGCCTACGTCGAAGAGGTGCTCGACAAGCAGCGCGCTTACCGAGACAAGTACGCAAAGGAGTTGGGCTACTGAACACCGAGGCCCCCAGACCGCCCGTCACCGCTCTGGCGCTCGCCGTTGGCTTGGTTTTGGCCGACTCCTCGATCGTCGTCCTCGCCCTGCCGCAGATCTACCGCGAGCTCGATACCAGCGTCGCCGGGGTCACATGGGTGCTCGTCTCCTTCAACCTCGTGATGGCGCTGGCGGCCGTGCCCGCTGCCCACCTCGCGCGTCGGGTCGGTCCCGGCCGTGCCGCCGCGGTCGGACTGGCGATTTTTGCTGGCGCCGGACTCGCCTGCGCGGCCTCGGCCCAACTCAGCACCCTGATCGCCGCCCGCTGCGTTCAGGCGCTCGGTGGCGCTGCAGCGGTAACCGCAGTACTGGAGTTGTTGCCGGCAACCGTCGGCTCAGAGCGGCGGGCAACGACGCTCTGGGCGACCGCAGGTGCAACCGGCGCCGCGCTTGGCCCAGCGGTGGGAGGAATCTTGACTCAGCTTGTCTCCTGGCAGTCGATCTTCCTGATCCAGGTGCCGATCGCGCTGGCGGCGGCGGTGCCGATCCTCGCTGTTGCCAGGCACGAGGCCGCGACTGGGGTGCTCTCGACTGAGTTGCGGCAGACCGGCCGTCCGCATCTGCTTGCCAATCTGGCGCTGGCGATGGTCTCGGCGGCGATCGCAGCTGCCCTCTTCCTGCTCGTGCTGTTGCTGATCGAGGGCTGGCGCCTGACCCCGATCGGCGCCGCGATCGTGGTCAGCGTCATGCCCCTTTCAGCGCTCCTGGGAAGCCGTCTCAGTCGGCTCGTACCCAGCGCCCGAGCGCGTGCAGCCGCCGGGGCAATCCTCGTCTCCGGCGGCCTCGGCGGCTTGGCGCTGCTGCCGAAGGCGGAGGTCGCCCTGACCGTGCCCCCTCAGGTAATGGTCGGGATCGGGTTGGCCCTGGTCCTATCGGCGCTGACCGAGACGGCCTTGGCGGGCCGCGCCCCCCAGGCAATACACGGCGGCTGGACGATCTCCGCTCGCCACGCGGGCGTCGTCATCGGCCTGCTTGCGCTGACCCCGATCTTCACCTCTGACATAGCCGAACAGCGCCAGGATGCGATCGACGCTGGGACTGCCGTGATCCTTGACTCACGCGTCCCGCCGCTGTTGAAGATCGATCTGGCGCAGCGGATCGAGTCACGCTTGGAAGAAGAGAAGGGGAGGGTGCCGACAATCGGCTCCGCCTTCGATCCGTTGCCGAGTGACCCGGAAGAACGCTCGGCTGTGGTCGAACTACGAGATGAACTGCAGGAGCAGCTAAATCGCGGCGCGACACACGCCTTTAGCCCCTCGTTTGGCCTGGCGGCAGTCCTTGGCCTCCTCGCCCTAATCCCGATCGGGCTCGCCAGGAGGGTGGACCTGTGAGCCCCGTTTTGCGAGGTCGGGCGCTGGTCAGCGGGGCGATCGTTGTCGCCGTTGCCCTTATGGGTATCTATCTCGCAGCGGGTGGTTCGTCCTATGCGCCGGCGAAGACACAGGACCCCTGCAAGCACAGGCCCTGGCGCAACCCCGAAGGCCTGGAACAGATCGCCGAGCAGTTTTCGCTCTCGGCTCTGGATGGGGCTGCCTGCAAGCTGGGTGTGAGCCGAGAGACCCTTGCCCAGGCGCTGGCTACGCCTGAGGGTCGCGAACACTTCATGCAGCGCTACGGGATCGACGACGCAGAGCTTGCCCGCGCGATTCGGGCCGGCCTCCTGCGTGCGGTCGACGACGCGGAACGGGCCGGTGCCCTCAGCCCGCTCCTCGCCGTCCCCTTGCGCCAAACGTTGAGGAATATTCCGCTCGACCAGGCAATCGAACTGATCAACGACGCTGAATCCCTGCTCGACAAAGCGCAGAGCTTTCTCGGTCCGGCTCAGGGCCTGCTCGAACAATTCCTTCCATAGAGCCATCGCCCGCTAGAACAGGTAGCTGCCCCCTGCCCGCCGCTCTACTTCTTGAATTGGTACCGGCTCTTGCCGGGGATCCAGACGATGCCTTCACAGAGTTGTTCGGGCGTTGTGTCCAGTGACCCGGCAAGCTTGACGATCGTGCCGAGCCGTGGCTCGCGCCCGCCGCGCTCTAGTAGTGAGATCTCGGTGCGGTGCAGGTCGCAGAGGAAGCCGAGATCCTCCTGTGAGATTCCCTTCTTTTTGCGCGCTTTGCGCAGATTGATGGCAAACCGTTCGCGTGGTTTCATTCGGCAATTCTCTGTCTGCTAAGACAGAAGCGCTACAGCCAAAACACCTACATACAAAACCACACGTTTATATACGAATCAGTCGCGGGTTGCGCGCCAGACCCAGAGCATCGCCAGCGGTTGCAGAGGAAGCCTGGCCCAGAGCGCCCAGCGAGGTATCCGCTTCAGGTCGAGGCCGCGCACCTGCTCCGGGTTAACCGCCATGTGGATGTTGGCGGGAAAGACGGCGAGCAGCAGGGCCAGCAGCCACCAGCGAGCAAATCGACGGGTTGGCTGCGCCAACACCGCTGCGCCGCCGGCAATCTCGGCAACGCCGCTGAGGGCGACCGCCTCGCGATGCCGCGGCAATGAAGGTGGCATGATCGCTTCGTAGCTGCGGGGGATGACGAAGTGCATCGTCCCGGCGAAGGCGAAGAAGCCGGCGAGAATTCGCTGCGAGCGTGTCATGGGCCCCGCAGTCTTCCAGGCGAGGCGGCCTGGCGCTTTTCTCGGACATATCCCGAGTTTCGCGCCAGCTATGGTCATCCGGTGCCCGAGTTCGAGCTCAATCCCGCCTACACGCCAACTGCGGATCAGCCGAAGGCGATCGCTGGGCTTGCGGAGGGGCTAGGTGAGGGAGAGCGCTTCCAGACCCTGCTCGGGGCGACGGGTACCGGCAAGACCTTCACGATGGCGGCGACGATCGCGGCGGTGCAGCGCCCGTCACTGGTGATCGCCCACAACAAGACGCTGGCAGCGCAACTCTGCAACGAGTTCCGCGAGTTCTTCCCTGAGAACTCGGTCGAGTACTTCGTCTCCTACTACGACTACTACCAGCCGGAGGCTTATGTCCCGGCACAGGACCTCTACATCGAGAAGGACTCCTCGATCAACGACGAGATCGATCGCCTCCGCCACGCCGCCACGGCGGCGCTGTTCGCCCGCCGCGACGTGATCATCGTCGCCTCCGTCTCTTGTATTTACGGGATCGGCTCTCCCCAGGTCTACAACGAAAAAATGCAGCTCTTCAAGGTTGGCGAGGAAATCGACCGCGACGAGGTGCTGCGCAAGCTGGTCAAAATGCAATACCAGCGCAACGACTCGGTGCTCGGCCGTGGCAGCTTCCGGGTGCGCGGTGAGGTGCTGGAGATCATGCCTTCCTATGCCGAGTCGGCTTACCGGATCGCGCTCTTCGGCGACGAGATCGAGGGGATCCAGCACTTTGACCCGCTGACCGGGGAGGTCCTCGACACGATCGACCACGTCTCGGTCTGGCCGGCGTCGCACTACGTCACGCGGGACGAGACGCTGGAGCGAGCGGTGGAGGAAATCCGCACCGAACTCAACTCACGCACAGCCGAGCTGGAGGCCGAGGGCAAGCAGCTTGAGGCGCATCGCTTGCGCCAGCGCACTGCCTACGACATCGAGATGCTGAAGGAGATCGGCTTCACCTCGGGGATTGAGAACTACTCGCGCATCCTCGACGGCCGCCCACAGGGAAGTCCGCCACACACGCTGATCGACTACTTCCCCGACGACTTCGTCGTTTTCGTCGACGAGTCCCACCAGACGATCCCCCAAATCGGCGGCATGTACGAGGGGGATAGATCACGCAAGCAGACGCTGATCGACTACGGCTTCCGCCTGCCCTCGGCGATCGACAACCGTCCGCTCAAGTTCGACGAGTTCCTCGGGCGGGTGCCGCAGCTGGTGATGGTCTCGGCGACGCCGGGACCGTTCGAGCGGGCGGAGTCGACCCGGGTCGTCGAGCAGATCGTGCGGCCGACAGGGATCGTCGACCCCGAGATCGAGGTGCGCGAGACGAAGAACCAGATCGACGACCTGATGAACGAGATCAAGGCGCGGGCCGAGGTCGGCGATCGCGTCTTGGTTACGACCCTGACCAAGAAGATGGCCGAGGACCTGACCAATTATCTGCTCGAGTACGGGGTCAAGGTCCGTTATCTGCACTCCGAGGTTGACACTCTTGAGCGGATCCAGATCGTCCGCGACTTGCGCCTTGGCGAGTACGACGTGCTGGTTGGAGTAAACCTGCTGCGCGAGGGGCTCGACCTGCCCGAGGTCTCGCTGGTGGCGATCCTCGATGCCGACAAGGAGGGCTTCCTACGTGGTGAGACCAGTCTGGTGCAGACGATCGGTCGTGCTGCCCGCAACGTCAACGGCAGAGTGCTGATGTACGCCGATCGCGAGACCGACTCGATGCGTGCCGCAATCAGCGAGACGGACCGTCGCCGTGCGATCCAGATCGCCTATAACGAGGAGCACGGGATCACGCCGGCGACCGTGCGCAAGGGGATCTCCGAGATGAGCGAGTTCCTCGCGATGGAGGACCGGGCGCCGCGCAGGCGCCGAGGCAAGCGTGCCGCCGAGTTCGCCGATCCGGCGGAGCTGGAGCGGGCGATCGTCGCCCTTGAGGAGGAGATGTTGGCCGCAGCCGACGACCTCCGCTTCGAGGAGGCTGCCCGCCTGCGCGATGAGCTGAGGGAGCTGCGGCGAGATCTGGACGGGATGACCGCAGGCGCTTAGTTGCCGCTCATGAGAGCATCGGCCCATGGCTATCTGTGAGGAGATCGCCGAGTGGGCAGTCGGGCTGCGAGGTGAGGACTTGTCGGCGAGTGTGCGCGAGCGGGCTGAGCTGCAGGCGCTGTGCGTCGCCGCCGGCTGCGCCGCGGGAGAGGAGGCAGCCGCGCCCTTTGCCGCGGTTGCCCCGGATGGGCCGGTCGGCGACGTTTACCGCTCCGCGGCGGCCTCGATCGCTCACGACTGGGATGACTACCTGTTCATGGGTCACACCGGACATTCCGCGGTACCGGCGGCCGCCGCGTTTACGGCCGACCCGGAGCGCACGCTCGTCGCTCAGGTCGCGGCCAACGAGGTGGCCGGGCGTCTCGGCGCGGCGCTCTTCCTCGGTCCCCACAACGGCCAGTTCTGGGCCTCGATCCATTGTGCCTCCGGCGCAATTGCCGCTTCGGTCGGGCTCGGGCTCGATGCCTCGAGCACCGCCCACGCACTGGCGATTGCTCTCTACCAGCCTCCCTACGGGATGTGGCCTGGTTTCATGGGCCCGCAGAGCAAGCTCTTGACCGCAGCCGAGCCAGCAGCGGTGGGCGTGCGCGCGGCGCTGCTGGCCGCCGATGGGGTGACCGGCGCCCTCGACGTGATCGAGCACCCCCGCGGCGTTCTCGCCAGTCTCTCCTTCGCTCCAAGGCCGTCGATGTTCGGCGCTTTCGGTGCTGTTTGGCTGACTGACACGCTCGCCTTTAAGCGCTTGCCTGGCTGCGCTTATCTGCAGTCGGTTGGGGAGGCGGCACTGGCCTCAGGCATCGAGGCCGACCGGGTGGCTGGCATCGAGATCGAGGCTGGCTGGCTTACCTGCGAGATGGAGGAGCTCGGCCGTGGTCCCGACCTAACGCCGATCCGGGTCAACTTCTCGGCGACCCTGACCACGGCGATTGCGCTGCTCGCCGACAGGCTCACCCCGGCCGAGTTGGATCCCTCATGGCTGGCCGCGCACGAGCCAGAGATTCGCGCGCTGGCTGGCCGCATCTCCGTCAGCCACGACCCTGCACTGACCGCGAAGACCATGCTGGGCTCACTCGAGGCGGGTGCCTCACCAGACCTCGGCCTACGTGACCTCTTGCGCATCCGCCGCCGGCTCGGCGACATCAACATGGACGAGGCCAACCCCGGGCCGGCAGTGATGCGCGCGCTGCGCGCGGACGGTGGATTGCGCCGTCATCTCGGTCGCTCTCTGAGAGCGCGTCTGGCGGGCAGTGGCGGAGACGTCGGCATCGATGGGCTCGACCCAACAGCGCTGCGGATGACTTTCCCCAGTCGCCTGCGGATACGCCTACGCGACGGCTCGACCCGCGTCGTCGAGGGCAGCGAGCCCGGTTCCTGCGGCCGCCCGCTTGCCGAGCAGCGCGCCGTGGTCGAGGAGCGCCTCGTGGTGGCCGGCGTCCCTGTGCAAGCTTGATCTGCTCAGTGGGACGTCGCGGTCACATCCCGCGGCGTCCCACTGTTCCCTCTCTCTATGCCAGGACCTTCGCTGCCTTGGCGCTGTCGGCATAGAACTCGCCGCGAATGATCTTGCCGTCGGCGAACTTGATCAGGTGAGCGAACGGTGCCTCGAAGCTGTCGCCATCGTGGCCGGCTCGCTGCGTTCCTCGCACCACCACCCAGTCGCCGGCGTCGATGAACTCTTCCGGCTCGACGCTAAACGACGACCAATAGTTGGGGATCTGGGCGAAGTTCCCGATGATCTCGTCGCGTCCATGGCTTTCTCCTCCGAGCGGCAACTCGTCGGAGGTGAGCCAGGTGCCGTCCTCGGCCATCATCTCCTTTAGCGCTTCTAGGTCTCCACGACCAAAGGCTTCGTAGGCGGACCGGGCTGTGTCGAGATTCGACATCTCTCCTCCTTCTGGAGTACTGGTCCCTGCCTCGGGTCCAAGCTACTCGCCACCTATCCCGCGCGCAAGGCTCCTTAACCTGCCGGGTCGAAGCGCTCGACGTTCTCCTTCACCATCACTGACTTCGCCTTTTGTAGTCCGGATGCACCCAAAAAGGCGAACTCACCGTTGTCGGCTGCTACTTGGGGGCCTGGTCTCGGCGACGTTGGGCTAGGAGGCGGCGGAGCCGATTTGCCACTGCTTTTGGTTCGCGATCCAGGCGAGCGCCGGTGATCCTGACGATCTCGATGCCGGCCAGCTTCAGGTCCTCCTGACGGATCCTGTCTCGCTCGAAGGCGGCGGGGCTCCCGTGGTAGTCGTAGGTGTCCAGTTCCACGGCGAAGCACTCCCTAGGCCAGTAGGCGTCCAACTCGTAGCCGGCGATGACAAGGTTCATTGATGGAGTGGGCAGACCGGCCCTCTGTGTCAAGGAGAGGAAGCGGCGCTCCAATCGCGAGCGGGTAAAAGCCGGGATCCGGTAGATCTCGAGCGCCCGACGGAGCCGAGCCACACCTCGGAAGCCCCGGCTCCGCGAGATCAGGTTGTCGATTGCATCCAGGTCGAGTAGGCCTTGGCGCTGGGTCCTCTCCAGAGCTGCACCGAGGAATCGCGGCTCAACAACGGCAAAGTCTAGGAGCGCTCGGGGCACCGCGGTAACGGGTATGCCTTCGGATGCGGTCCTGTCAGCGAGTCTCAGGGTCCCGGCGCTGTGTATCCGGATCGCCCCTCGGGTTCTGCGGGGGCTTGCGGCCGTAATTTCGACGACCGATGGGAAGCTCGAGGTCAATCCCCATAGCCATGCCGCCGATCGGTGGCTGAGCAATGCACCGTCCCCGCAGCTGAGTACCGCAGAAAGGCTCAGTGCCTGTGGCGATAGCCGAGCGTGGCCCACGGCGTAAACGCCGCGATGAACCGGATGGAGCCTCCCTGTCTTGATCGCGTGTCGCAGCGCTTCCCTCGAGTATCCAAGCCCCTCCAACTGCCAGACGGAGACGACCCCGTGCTGCTCCTCCGCCAACGACGCCAGCAGATGGTGACTTCGCCTTTCTCCGTGCATACGGACTACTAAGGGCGAAGTCACCGCTGATTCTCCCCCGGGAACATCTGTTCGTATGCGTAGAATCGCCGCAGTGGCCGCTTCGGATCGGATCGTTATTTCGGGTGCTCGGGAGCACAACCTCAAGGATGTCGACGTCGAGTTGCCTCGTGATGCGCTGATCGTGATTACCGGGCTTTCGGGCTCGGGGAAGTCGAGCCTTGCCTTCGACACGATCTATGCCGAGGGGCAGCGGCGCTACGTCGAGTCGCTCTCCGCCTACGCGCGGCAGTTCCTCGGGCTGATGGAGAAGCCCGATGTCGACTCGATCGAGGGACTCTCGCCGGCAATCTCGATCGACCAGAAGACGACCTCTCGAAATCCGCGCTCGACCGTGGGCACTGTGACCGAGATCCACGATTATTTGCGGCTGCTCTGGGCCCGGATCGGTGTTCCGCACTGTCCCGAGTGCGGGGCGGAGATCACCGGTCAGACCCAGGAGCAGATTGTCGACCGGCTGATGACCCTCGAAGAGGGACTCAAATTCATGGTCATGGCTCCGGTTGTGCGAGGGCGCAAGGGTGAGTACGGAAAGTTGCTGGAGCAGTTCCGCCTCGAGGGCTACTCGCGAGTCAAGATCGACGGGGAGCTGCGCCGCCTCGACGAGGAGATCGTCCTCGACAAGAAGTTCAAACACGACGTGTCCGTCGTCGTCGACCGGCTAGTAATGAAGCCAGACCTGCGCCGTCGCCTTTCCGAGTCAGTCGAGGCTGCCGCCGGGCTCGCCGCTGGCCTGGTCGAAGTCGAGATGGTCGACAGCGGCGAGGCGGGGGAGTCACTCCTGTTCAGCGAGCAGTTCGCCTGCCTCAGCTGCGGCACCTCGATCTCCGAGCTGGAGCCGCGGATCTTTTCCTTCAACTCCCCACACGGAGCCTGCGAGCGCTGCCACGGGCTCGGTTTCCAGCGTGTGATCGATCCCGAGTTGGTCGTCCCCGACCCGACCCTTTCGTTGGCCGAGGGTGCGCTGCAACCTTGGAACCGCGGTGTCACCGCCTACTGGCGACGGCTGATCGCAGCGGTCGCTGAGGAGTACGGGGTCGACGCCGAAAAGCCCTGGTCGAAGCTGAAGAAATCGGAGAAAGAGATCTTTCTCTATGGCACCGGCAGCGAGCGTCACCAGGTCACCTACACCAACCGCTTCGGTCGCCGCCGCTCCTACAAGGTCCGCTTCGAGGGGATCGTCAACCAACTGCAGCGCCGCTACGAGGAGACCGACTCAGAGGTCAACCGCGAGCGGATCGAGGGATACATGGCCGAGCAGCCATGCCCGGATTGCGAGGGCGCGCGCCTGCGTCCCGAGAGCCTGGCGGTCAAGGTCGGGGGAATCAGCATTGCCGACTTCAGTCAGATGTCGGCCCGCGGCGCCGCCGAGTGGATTACCTCCTTGGAGTTGACCGACACTGAGCGTGCGATCGCCCGGCTGATCGTGCGCGAGATCTCTGAACGACTCGCCTTCCTCGAGAACGTCGGCATCGGCTACCTCTCTCTGGGGCGCTCGGCGCGCTCGCTCTCCGGTGGCGAGGCGCAGCGGATCCGCTTGGCGACGCAGATTGGCTCCAGCCTGGTTGGCGTGATGTACGTGCTCGACGAGCCCTCGATCGGCCTGCACCAGCGTGACAACGAGAAGCTGATCGCAACCCTCGACCGCCTCCGCGACCTTGGCAACACCGTGATCGTGGTCGAGCATGACGAGGGGACGATGCTGGCTGCGGATCACCTGGTCGACCTTGGTCCCGGAGCCGGCGAACACGGCGGTCACGTGATCGCCGCCGGCACGCCTGCCGAGGTCGCCAAGAACGCGGCTTCGCTGACCGGCCAATACCTCTCCGGCAAGCGCAAAATCGAGTTGCCCAAGGAGCGGCGTCAGCCAAGCGGGGCGTTGCGTGTGCGCGGCGCCCGCGAACACAATTTGAAGGGGATTGACGTCGCCGTGCCGCTCGGCGTCTTCTGCTGTGTCACCGGCGTCTCCGGATCGGGCAAGTCGACGCTCGTCAACGAGACCCTGCACCACTCGGTGGCGAACCGGCTGCACCAGGCCAAGCTGCGCCCGGGCGCCCACGACGGCGTCGACGGGCTCAGCCAGATCGACAAGATCATCAACATCGACCAGTCGCCGATCGGGCGAACCCCGCGCTCCAACCCCGCTACCTACACCGGTGTCTTCGACCACATCCGCCAGCTCTTCGCTCAGACCCAGGAGTCGCGGGCACGCGGCTACAAGCCAGGCCGCTTCAGCTTCAACGTCAAGGGCGGTCGCTGCGAGGTCTGCCGCGGTGACGGCCAGATCAAGATCGAGATGCATTTCCTCCCCGACGTCTATGTCCCCTGCGAGCAGTGCCACGGTAAGCGCTACAACCGCGAGACCCTGGAGGTCCGCTTCAAGGGCAAGAACATCGGTGACGTACTGGAGATGTCGGTCGAGGAGGCGGTCGTCTTCTTTGAGAACGTGCCGAAGATCGCCCGCCGCCTACGCACCCTGCACGACGTCGGCCTCGACTACATCCGCCTCGGCCAGGCGGCGACGACCCTTTCCGGCGGCGAGGCACAGCGGGTGAAGCTAGCGACCGAGCTTTCCAAGGTCGCCACCGGCAACACTCTTTACATCCTCGACGAGCCGACCACCGGCTTGCACTTCGCCGACGTCCAGCGCCTGCTCGACGTGCTCGGCCGCCTGGTCGATGCCGGCAACAGCGTCGTCGTAATCGAGCACAACCTCGATGTGATCAAGACCGCCGATCGCCTCATCGACCTCGGCCCAGAGGGCGGCGAGGAGGGGGGAGAGGTGGTCGCCACCGGAACCCCCGAGGAGGTCGCCGCCGTCCAGGGCTCCTACACCGGGAGCTTCCTCGCCGAACTGGTCGAGCCGGCGCCCACCAAGCGCGCGCCGCGCAAGGGTCGAGAGCCAGTCGCCGCTTAAAGAACGGCTTCTCCGGGTAGCACGCCGTTAGCGGGCTCGAACAAGGAGGAGACGATGTCCCAAGTGGCGTTGAGGCGGATGTTGATTCCACTCTGTGTGCTGATCGCGCTCGTCGCGGTCGCGAGCGGCTGCGGCAGCAGCGGTGGGGGAGGGCCGAAGATCGCCCTGCTCCTACCGGAGTCGAAGACCAGTCGATACGAAGCGCACGACCGGCCGGAATTCGAAGAAAAGGTCGAAGAAATCTGCGAAGACTGCGAAATCATCTACAGCAACGCGAACCAGAGCACCAGCGAACAGCAGTCCCAGGGCGAAGCCGCGCTCACCCAGGGCGCGAAGGTGCTCGTCCTCGACGCAGTGGACGCGACCGCGGTCGGCTCGGTGGTTCAGAAAGCCAACGAAGAAGGCGTTCCGATCGTCAGTTACGACCGGCTGATCCTCGGCGCCCCGGTCAATTACTACGTCTCCTTCGACAACGAACACGTCGGCGAACTGCAGGCCGAAACTCTTACGGAAAAGCTCAAAGAAGAAGGCAGTCCGAGCGGCCCGATCGTGATGATCAACGGCGCGCCTACCGACCCCAACGCCGCCCAGTTCAAGGCCGGAGCGAAGAAGGTCTTCGAAAAAGAAGGCGTGAAGATCGCGAAGGAATACGACACGCCTGAATGGAGCCCGGACCAGGCGCAGAACGAGATGGAACAGGCGATCACGGCGCTGGGTAAGAACGGGTTCGCGGCGGTCTACGCGGCCAATGACGGCACAGCGGGCGGCGCGATCGCGGCAATGAAGGGGGCCGGCATCGAACCCGAATCGAAGCCGACCACCGGCCAGGACGCCGAACTGGAAGCGATCCAGCGCATCCTCGTCGGCGAACAGTTCATGACCGCCTACAAGGCGATCACGCCGGAGGCGCACGCCGCGGCCGAAATCGCCGTCGCCCTCGCCGAAGGGAAAAAGATCCCTTCGGGTCTGGTCAACAGCAAAGAAGACAACGAAGCCGGAGAGGTGCCATCGGTCCTGTTCGAACCGGTAGCGGTGAAGAAAGAAAACGTCAACGAAACGATCGTCAAAGACGAATTCTGGCCGACGTCGGAAATCTGTACCGGCCCCTACAAGAAGGCCTGTCAAGAAGCCGGCATCGAATGACCGAGCCGGTCTTGTCTGCACGGGGCCTCAGCAAGAGGTTCGGCCCCGTGCAGGCCCTCGATGGGGTGGACATTGATGTGAGGGCGGGAGAGGTGCTTGCCCTGGTCGGCGACAACGGAGCCGGCAAGTCGACTCTCATCAAGTTGATCTCCGGTATCTACTCGGTTGATTCGGGCGAGTTCTCCTTCGAAGGCCGACCGGTGAAGATCGGCGGTCCGGCTTCGGCCACAGAGCTCGGAATCGCCACCGTCTACCAGGATCTAGCCCTCTGCGACAACCTCGACGTCGTCGCCAACCTTTTCCTCGGCCAGGAGGAGATCGTCACCGGCCCGTCCTCCGCCTTTCGTGCCCTCGACGAGATCGAGATGGAGCGGCGCTCACATCAGCTCCTGCGGCAGCTTTCGGTGACGATCCCCAGCGTCCGCTCGGAGGTGGGAACGCTTTCCGGCGGGCAGCGGCAGCAGGTTGCGGTCGCCCGCTCGCTCCTCGGCGAGCCGCAAGTCGTGATGCTCGACGAGCCCACGGCGGCTCTCGGAGTGGTCCAGACCAAACAGGTTCTCGACCTGATCGGGCGCCTGCGTGAGCGCGACCTCGGGGTGATCGTGATCAGCCACAACCTCGCCAACGTCTTCGAGGTCGCCGACCGCATCTTCGTCCTCCGCCTCGGGCGCAAAGCCGGCCTCTTCGAGAAGTCGAAGGTCAGCGAGGAGCAGGTCGTCGGGGCGATAACAGGGGCCGACACCGCCGAGCAGGAGAGGCAACCATGAAGGTCGGCGCCCCCGACGTCGCGGCGCCGGAGACGGCTCCCGCCGAGTCGACCTCGGCCCGGGACCTGTTTCGGCGATTCCTACAAGGGGATCTGGCCTCCCTGCGGGTGATCCTCGCGATCGCTCTGATCTGGATCATCTTCGACCTCCAGAACGAACGCTTCCTCTCCGCTTCCAACCTCACCAATCTCTTCCTCCAGATCACTGCCGTCGGCCTGATCGCGGTCGGCGTGGTCATGGTGCTGCTGATCGGCGAGATCGATCTCTCGGTCGGTGCGGTAAGCGGCCTCGCGGCGGCGGTGATGGCCGTCGTCAACGTCAAACACGGATGGGCCCCGGTGCCGGCAATCGCGCTGGGGGTGCTGACCGGCGCGGCCATCGGCCTGCTCCAGGGACTGCTCTTCACCCGTTTCCGCATCCCCTCGTTCGTGGTCACCCTGGCGGGGCTGCTCACCTGGCAGGGTGCCCTGCTGCTGGTCCTCGGCAAAACCGGGACGGTCAACCTGACCAATTCCGGCATCACGGATCTCGCCAACACCTTCTACGGACCGGTGGTCGGCTGGATCTTCGCCGCGGCTGCGATCACGGCTTTTGCCCTCGTCACACTCGGTGGCCACCGGCGCCGCCTTGCGGCCGGGGTGACCACCGAGCCGGCTCCGTTGTTGATCGCCCGCATCGTCGCGGTCGCCGTGGTCGTGATCATCGCCGTGGCGATCCTCAACTCCGACCGCGGCTTGCCGCTGGCGCTGCTGATCCTCCTCGCTTTCGTGATCGGCTTTCAGGCGCTGACCACGAGGACAGTGTTCGGCCGTCACCTCTTCGCCGTCGGTGGCAGCGCCGAGGCTGCCCGCCGCGCGGGGATCGGCGTCGACCGCATCAGGGTGATCGCCTTCATCCTCTGCTCCTCAATGGCGGCGGTGGGCGGAATCCTCGCCGCCTCGCGTCTGCTCGCCGTCAACCAGAGCTCGGGGGGGAGCAACCTGCTGCTGGAAGCGATAGCCGCCCCGGTGATCGCCGGCACCAGCCTCTTCGGAGGGCGCGGCTCGGTCTGGTCGGCCCTGCTCGGCGCCACCGTGATCGGCTCGATCTCCAACGGGATGAACCTGCTGGCGCTCGAATCCTCGGTCAAGTTCATGATCACCGGCGGCGTCCTTCTGCTGGCCGTGATCGTCGACGCCGTCGCCCGCTCGCGGCGCCAGGCTGAGGGCCGTGTCTAGGAGTCGAACAGCAGCGAGGCGCCAATCGCACCACCCAGGTCGCCGAGCTCAGCGATCAGGATCTTCGGCGGGTCGTCGGCGACGAAGATGTGCTTGCCCATCTCGCGCTCGATCTCGGCTGAGTAGCGCTCGCCGAAGCGCACGCCGAGCCCGCCGCCGATCACCACGGCCTCGACGTCGAGCAGGTTGCAGGCGGAGGCGATGCCGGTGCCGAGGTAGCGAACGGCCCGCCGGATCAGGCTCTCGGTCAGCGGATCCTTCTCGCGCAGCGCATGCTCCCAGACTGAGCTGGTCAGCCGGTCTTTGCCGCGCTTCTTCATGATCTTGAAGAGATCGGTCTCGACCCCGGCGGCGTGTTCGCGGCGCGCCTTCGCTTCCATTGCCGCCCGCCCGGCGTAGGCCTCCATGCACCCCCGCCGCCCACAGGGGCAGCGTGCCCCGCCTCGCTTGACGACGATGTGGCCGATCTCACCTGCCGCCCCACGCCCGAGCCACGGCTTGCCGTCGAGGATGATCCCGCCGCCGACACCGGTGCCCCACCAGACGCCGAGCAGGGAGTCGAAAGGCTTACCGGCGCCAAGACGGTACTCGCCTTCCACCGCGACCTGAACGTCATTGCCAAGTCGCACCTCGGTGTCTAGCGCCTTCGCCAGTGTCTCGCCAAGCGGATAGCTGCTCTCCCAGCCGGGAAGGTTGCGAGCTCCGGAGACGACCCCGGTCTTGCCATCGGCGTCCCCCGGTGAGCCGACTCCGACCCCCTGCAGCGCCTCTGGCTTCACCCCAGCAGCGGAGGCGGCCTCGCGCAACGCGTCCTCCATCGATCGCGCGACGTCGGCGGGGCCGCCCGAGGTCGGCGTCGGGTGGCGCGCTTCGCCGAGGACCTGCCCACCGGCATCGACGATGACGGTCTGGATCTTCGTGCCGCCGAGGTCGATACCTCCGCGCAGCTCGCCGTCGGCCGTCGTCACGCTGTCGCGCCCTGCAGCACGCCGATCAACTCCTGGCTGACGGGATCGTCCTTGACGCTGATGCCGACTAGGGTCGCCTTTTCGCCACTAGCGGGGGACTCGATGCTCAGCGCTGTCATCCCGCCGCTTGCATCCGCGCCGATCTTCAATCCCGCCCGCTCCCAGAGCCCGACCTCATCGCCGAGCTTGTAACTGCGACCGACGCTGAGCTTGAACGCGTAGAGCTTCTCCGGCGTCACCGCAAGCATCACCTTGTCGGGAAGGCCACCCGCCTTCTTTTTGCGCATCATCTTGATCCCGGCGTAGACGAGTCCTCCCATCTGGGCCTTGGAGGCGACGTAGTTGGCGCTGGCGCCGCCCTGACGGAAACCCGCGGCGGCAAGCACCTCTTCGCCGTTGACACGCGAGGCGACCAGCTCGAGGCACTGGCGTCGCCACTCAGCGACTTGATCGGGGCTCATCTCGAACATTCCCATCGCGGACTTCCTCCTTGGCAGGTTGCGGGCCGACCTTACTGGCGGCTGCTCTGGAAAGCTAGAGGCGTGGCCGATGATCAGACGGGCTGGCGCATCTGGTGGGCAAAGAGGCGCTGGTATGAGCGAAACCGTCGGTTCTTGCGGCGCTGGCGCCTGTCTCGCCACGCGGCTCACGGCGGCTTCTTCATCCGCCAGCCGGTTGAGGGAGAGGTCCTGGAGGCGTTCGACGAGGGACGGCTACGGATCGGCGAAGGGGCCCTGCTGGAGCCGGGCTGTTGGCTGACGCTGGCGCCCGAGGCCCGGATAGAGATCGGCGAGGGCTGCTTCCTCAACCGCAACACGATGCTGGCGGCGTTGGAGCTGATCGAGATTGGCGACCACACGATGTTCGCTAACGGCTGCTTCGTCGGCGACTCGTCTCACCGCTTCGATGACCCCGAGAGGCCAATCACGCACCAAGGCTTCACCTCCAAGGGACCAGTCAGGATTGGCTCCAACTGCTGGTTCGGCGCCAACTGCGTCGTTACCAGTGGGGTCACGATCGGTGACCGCTGCGTGATTGGCGCCAACTCAGTGGTTACGCATGACCTGCCGCCAGGGACGATTGCTGCTGGTGCTCCGGCATCTGTGATCAAGTCGATCTAAGGACGCCGGAAGGTGCCTATAATCCGCATACGGCCGTGACCCGAAGGGCATGGACCCATGAATCCTGTCGAACTCGTCGAATCCCCTCACGTACAAGGTGACGTGAAGCTCCTTCGCGCCAAGGCCGAGCTTCGAGCCGCGCTTGCTCTCGCGCGCCGCGAGGCACGCTCGATCGGTCTCGTGCCGACGATGGGTTACCTGCACGAGGGGCATCTCTCTCTGTTGCGTGCGGCCCGTTCCGAGTGCGACCTCGTCGTCATGAGCCTCTTCGTCAATCCGGCTCAGTTCGGCCCCGGAGAGGACCTCGATCGTTACCCGCGCGATGAGGAACGCGACCTACGCCTCGCCGGCGAAGCTGGAGTCGACCTTGTCTTCGCGCCGCCCGTGGAGGAGGTTTATCCAGAGGGCTTCGCTACTCACGTCGAGGTCAAAGGCGGCCTCACTACGGTTCTCGACGGCGACCCGTCCAGGCGAGGCTCCGAGCACTTCCGTGGCGTCACCACCGTTGTTGCCAAGCTCTTCAACACCGTCCAGCCCGACGTCGCCTACTTTGGCCAGAAGGATGCGCAACAGGTGGCCGTCATCAGTCGCATGGTCGTCGACCTCGACATCCCCGTACGGATCGAGGTACTGCCGATCGTGCGCGAGACAGATGGACTGGCGATGAGCTCGCGCAACGCCTACCTCGACCCGCGGGCTCGCGAGCAGGCGACGGCGCTCTCGCGGGCACTGCGCGCCGCCGAGGCGACCGCTGCCGGAGGCCTGGGCGCCGCCCTCGACGCCGCCCGCGCCGAGTTGCGCGCCGCCGGCGTCGAGCCCGAGTACCTGGAGGCGCGCGACGCCGAGAACCTGACCCCAGTGACCGAGCCGAACGGCCGGCCGGTCCTAATCGCCGTCGCTGCCGAGGTCGGCGGCGCACGGCTGATCGACAACATCCTGATCCAAACTTTGAACCCTTCGACAACAGAGAGCTGACACGGGAGGCAACTATCTGATGCAGAGACAGATGCTCAAGTCCAAGATCCACCGGGCGACGGTGACCGACTGCGACGTTGACTACATCGGCAGCATCACCGTCGACACTGAGCTGATGGCCAGTGCTGACCTGATCACCAACGAGCAGGTCCACGTCTGGGACATTGACAACGGCGCCCGCTTCGTCACCTACGTGATCGATGGCCAGCCCGGCTCGGGCACGATGCAGGTCAACGGCGCCGCCGCCCACCTGACCCGACCCGGCCACAAGATCATCGTCGCCTCCTTTGGTTCCTATGACGAGAGCGACCTGGAGACCTACTCACCGGTCGTCGTCCACGTCGACGACGAGAACGAGATCGTCGCCGTTGATAGCCATCCCGAGGTGCTCCTCAGCGAACCGGCGCACGCGTCCGACGCGGAGATGGCCTAATGAGCTCCGGTGCCCGCTCGCACACTGCGCCGCCCGAAGGGCGCCAGCCGGTGAACCTGCCGCGGTTGGCCGAGATGAAGGCGGCGGGAGAACCGATCGCGATGGTCACCGCCTACGACTACCCCTCGGCCAAGGTGGCGGAGGAGGCTGGTGCCGACATCGTCCTAGTCGGCGACTCGGCGGCAATGGTCGTGCTCGGCCACTCTGGCACGGAGGCCGTTTCGATGGAGGAGATGATCGTCCTCGGCAAGGCCGTGCGGCGCGGCCTGAAGACGCCGCTGATGGTCGGCGACATGCCGATGGGCAGCTATGAGTCGAGCAACGAGCTGGCAATCCAGAATGCTCAGCGCCTGGTCAAGGAGACCGGCTGCCAGGTAGTCAAGCTCGAGGCGGGGGGGATCTCGGTCGAGCGCGCCCGCGCGATCGTCCGCTCCGGCATCCCGGTGATGGGCCACGTCGGCCTCACGCCCCAGACCGCGACCGCCCTCGGTGGCTACAAGGCCCAGGGCAAGACCGCCCAGCAGGCGATCCAGCTCTGCGAGGACGCCCTCGCACTGCAGGCGGTCGGCTGCTTCGCGATCGTCTTCGAGGCCGTCCCGGCCGCCGTCACCGAGGCGATAGTCGAGAAGCTGGAGATCCCCTCGATCGGCATCGGCGCCGGCCCAGCGACCTCCGGCCAGGTCCTCGTCTTCCATGACCTGCTCGGCATCACCACCGGCCGCATGGCCAAATTCGTCAAGCAATATGCCGACGTCCACGGCGAGATGGTCGGAGGCGTGCGCCGCTACGTAGACGAGGTCCGTTCACGCCACTTCCCCGAGCCCGACCACGTATACGGGGTAGAGCCTGTGGAGCTGGCTGAGCTGCGGCGCTATCTTGACCAAGAGAGCCTTACGTCAGCGAAGGCCTGGGACTGGGAGCCACTCTCTTAACCCGCGACTCGATCTACGATGGGCGGGTAGATGCCCGTTTATGAGTTCGAGTGCGAGGAGTGCGGCTGCCGCTTCGAGGAGTTGACGTCTAGCGGTACGCGCAGCCTCGCCTGTGCGGGATGCGGTTCAGAGCGAACCCGCCGCCTGCTCTCACCGGTGTCGCCGGCGGGGCGACAGCCGCGTGGCGCAGGGGTGCGGAGCGACGAATCGCGGCGGCGCGAACGGGAAGCGGCCCGCGGAGAGCGCTTGACCGAGACCAAGCGTAAGCGCGCTGCTGGAGACCTCTGATGGCCACCGCCGAGGAGCGGCGCGAGGAGCTCGTCGCTCTCTACAAAGAAGTTCAGGCCTGCAGCCGCTGCCCCCTGCATGAGACCCGCACCAAGGCGGTCTTCGGGGCTGGAGACGCCAACGCCGACCTGATGTTCGTCGGCGAGGCGCCTGGTGCCGAAGAGGACCGGCAAGGGCTGCCCTTCGTCGGCCGCGCCGGACAGTTGCTCAATCAGATGCTCGAGGAGATCGGGCTCTCCCGCGAGGAGGTCTTCATCGCCAACGTGCTTAAGAGTCGTCCGCCGGGAAACCGCGACCCGCAACCGTTGGAGATCGAGGCCTGTCGGCCCTATCTCTTCGAACAAATCCGTTTGATCGAGCCGACCGTAATCTGCACGCTTGGTAACTTCGCCACCAAGCTTCTCAGTGGTAACCCGGCCGGGATCACCAAGGTACGAGGGGCGCCACAGGTGCATGAATTGGGTGGGCGCACCGTCTTTCTGCTGCCTCTCTTCCATCCAGCGGCCGCACTGCGCACGCCAGCGGTGAAGGAGACCCTGCGCGAGGATTTCGCCTCCTTGCCGAGCCTTCTCGCCATGGGCCCACCTGCCGGCCCCGAGCCTGGCGACGAGCCGCTGGAGGAGGAGGTCGAGCCACCCGCCGAGCCCTCCGTCGACCAGCTCGACTTCTTCGGGTGACGGTCAAGACCCACTCGGCCGCCGAGACCGAAGAGCTCGGGTCGCTGCTCGCTGAGCGACTGAAGCCGGGTGACGTGGTCATCGTCAGCGGCGAAGTCGGTGCTGGTAAGACAACTCTGATCCGCGGCGCCTGCCGGGCGCTGGGAATCGAGGGCCCGGTCACCTCGCCCACGTTCACGATCGGGCACCGCTACGAGGGCGGGCGCCTGCCCGTCTCCCATCTCGATCTCTATCGGCTAGGGAGCCTCGAGGACGAGGATCCGGCCCTGCTCGATGACTACCTAACTCCAGCCTCAATCTCCTTTCTGGAGTGGCCGGCCGTGGCCGAGCCGCAGCTGTCCGGTCGTCGCGTCGTGGCTGTGCGACTCAGCCACACGGGCGCGGACAGCCGCACGGTCGAGCTCCCCGCCGCATCCGCCGGCAAATAGGCGTGTTCGAGAGAGAGCCGGTGCATGTAGCATCGAGCGGAGTTGAAACGCGAACTGGAGGACTTCCCGATGAAGGGACTGAAGACGCTGGCGGCGGTGCTGCTTGGGTCCGCGCTGCTGGTGAGCGCCGCCCCGGCTCCGGCGGGCGCGGTTGCGTACAAGCACTACGTCGCCTGCGGGGTCACCGAAGACGCAAAGCCCTCCCACGAGTGCTCAAAGAAAAGCAAGAAGGCTGCTTTTTTCAAGAGCCTCAATCGAGACGTCAACTACAGGGTCTGCGTCAGGTTTCCGACCGGCAAGAGCATTTGCGCCAACCCCCAGCCGGCAAAACAAGGCGCCCTCTACTTCAACAAGATCACTTCCAATATCCCGGGGAAGCACCGGGTCACCTGGTTTGTCGAAGACAAACGCGTCGGCGTCTTTCACTTCACGATCCCCAACTGACCCGGAGCCCGACGTCATCTCGGTCGTCGGCTTTGACACGGCGACCGCGGACACGGCCGTCTGCGCCACTCGGGACAACGAGGTCTTGTATGAGGAGCTGCTCGGACCCACACCCGAGGGTGATCCGCGGCACTCGACCGCGCTGCTCGCCGAGGTCGAGCGAGCAGCGACGGCGGCGGGTGGATGGGATGCCGTCGGGCAGATCGCGGTCGGACTTGGCCCGGGGTCCTTCGTCGGCATTCGTATTGGGCTTGCCACAGCGCACGGCCTCGCGGCAAGCGCTGGCCTGCCGGTCTCCGGGGTCTGCACCCTCGATGTGCTTGGCCGCGGGATCGGCGAGGCAGCGGACTCCGAGCGTTGCCTACTCGCCGTGCTCGATGCGCGCCGGGGGGAGGTATTTGCTGCTCTCTACTCTCCGACCGGCAGACAACTCTGGGAGCCGTTTGTCGCCCCTCCGTCTGATCTTGCCGATCGAGTCGCTGAACTCCCTGAGCCGCCCCTGGCGGCGGGGTCGGGCGCGGTACGATTTCGTCAAGAGCTGGCAAGTCGGGGAGTCGACGTTCCCGATGACGCCGCACCCATGCACCGAGTCGCCGCGCGGCACGTCTGCGCCCTAGCGGAGGTCGAGGCGGACGGGAGCGGTGACAGCTTGGAGCCGATCTACCTGAGACCTCCTGATGCGCAGCGATGGCGTGAACGAGACAATCTCCAGACAGCCGAGTGAGGCGGCCGGGGCGGCCGTAATCAGGCGCCTTGCCTACAGCGATCTGCCTCGGGTGATCTCGATCGAGCGCCGCTCTTTTCCGGTCCCGTGGTCGCTGGCGATGTTCGTCCTAGAGCTTTCCAAGCCGTCTGGGATCTGTCTTGCCGCGACTGAGGGTGAAGAGCTGCTCGGGTATCTCGTTTGCTCGCGATACGAGCAGGTTTGGCACCTGATGAACGTCGCCGTGGCTCCGGAGCGCCGTCGTACCGGCGTCGCCCGCGATCTGATCTCCAGATTGGTCGAAGAGGGGGGCGGCAGGCTGCCGTTCACGCTTGAGGTTCGCGTTTCAAACCGGCCCGCAATCACGATGTATGAACGGCTCGGCTTCCGCTCCTCGGGAGTGCGCCCTCGCTACTACCAGGACAACGGCGAGGACGCGCTGATCATGTGGCTGGATTGACGCTCGCCATAGAGACGTCGTGTGACGACACCTGCGCCGCGGTGCTGGACGGGCCACGGGTGCTCGCCAATGCGATTTCCTCTCAGGCGGCCGCGCACGCGCAGTTCGGGGGGGTCGTTCCCGAGGTTGCCTCGCGCCACCACCTGGAGCTAACGACACCCGTCGTCGAAGCGGCCTTGAACAAAGCCGGTGCCTCCCTCGACGACATCGAGGCGGTCGCTGTGACCGTCGGCCCGGGCCTGATTGGGGCCCTGCTGGTCGGAGTCAGCACCGCGAAGGCAATCGCCGCGCCACGCCGGCTGCCGCTTGTGCCGGTCGACCATCTACAGGGCCACGTTGCCGCCAACTTCCTCGAGCCCGACCCCCTGGAACCGCCGTTTCTTTGTCTAGTGGCCAGCGGCGGTCACACGCTGCTCGCCGGGGTGCGTGATCACGGCGGCTATGAGCTGCTCGGACAGACCCTCGACGACGCGGCCGGAGAGGCCTTCGACAAGGTCGCGCGCCTGCTCGGGCTTGGTTACCCCGGCGGTCCTGCGCTGGAAAAGCTGGCCGGCGAGGGCGATCCTGCCACATTCGAGATGCCGGTGGCAATGAGCCGCGACCCGGGTCTCGACTTCAGCTTCAGCGGCTTGAAGACGGCGCTCGTCTACCTCTGTCGAGACCTCGGCCCGGAGCGGGTAGAGGAGCGCCGCGCGGACCTGGCCGCAAGTTTTCAGGCCGCCGCGGTCGGCCAGCTCGTCGCCAAGCTAGAACGGGCGCTGAAGCGGGGGGAATGGCAGGCAGTTGCGCTTGGAGGTGGTGTCGCTGCCAACGGTGCCTTGCGAGATGCCGTGACGACTCTCTGTGAGCGTCGCGGTGTCCAGCTCAAGCTAGTCGTTCGCGAGCTCTGCACTGACAACGCAGCAATGATCGGCTCGGCCGCCCGCTTCGCCACCCCGATCCCGTATCCGACCTACCTCGACTACGACGCCTTCCCCACCCGCAACCGCCCAGTCGACGGGCCTGAAACGTCCAAATAGTGGACGCCTCAGGCCCGTCGGCCCGCGGTTTGGCTGTCGTCACCGTTTACTCCCGGCCGGGGTGCCATCTTTGTGCCGATGCGGTGGAGGCGCTGGTTGCTTTGCACGGGGAGGGCTACCGGTTCTCGTTGCACGAGGTCGACATCGAGAGCGAGGAACTGCTGTTGAGGCGCATGCTGGAGAAGATTCCGGTGATCGAGATAGACGGTGTGGTTGTCTCAGAGCTCCTCGTCGACGAGGCCGCGGTGCGGGCGAGGCTCGATACTGTGGGGGCGTGAGCGCCACGATCGAAGAGCAAGACGTCCCCGGCGGGCTGATCGTCGACGGTGAGCGACTTTCGCTCGGCGTCGCGGCCCGTCTCTCGCGTTACCTCCAGGTGCTCACCCAAGCCCGCAAGATGGGCCGCGAGACAATCTCCTCACAGGAACTATCCGAGTACACGCATATCAACCCGACCCAGATCCGCCGCGATCTCTCTGGCTTCGGCAAGTTCGGCAAGCGCGGTGTCGGCTACAACGTCGACTCGCTGGTCTCGGAGATCCGCAAGATCCTGCGCACGTCGGGCCAGCACAACATTGCCCTCTTCGGCGCCGGCAATCTCGGCCAGGCGATCGCCAGCTCTGACATCTTCGCTGACCATGGTTTCCAAATCGTCGCCATGTTCGACGTCAATAGCGAGGTGGTTGGGACCGAAGTGGGCGACCTGCGCGTGCGCGACTTTGGCGAGCTGAGTGAGATCGTCGCCGCTCAGGAGATCGTCGTCGGCGTGCTTGCCGTTCCGGCCGCGGCGGCCCAGGCAGTCGCAGATCGCCTGGTCGAGGCCGGCGTCAAGATCATCTTCAACTACTCCGAGCAGCTGCTTCAGGTGCCGCCCGAGGTGACGGTGCACACGTCGAGCCCGGCCGTGGACTTGCTCTACGCGCTCTACTTCTATTTGACCTGAAGGCCTGATCTTGTCCCTGGACCTCGACCTTGCTCGGGAGACATTCGAGTCCTCTACCGACTTTACGATCGGGCTGGAGGAGGAGTTCGCGATCCTCGATCCGGCGACCCTGGAGCTGGAGCATCGCTTTGAGGAGGTCTACGCGGCCTGTCAGCGAGACGACCTCTTGGCTGAGGCCGCGGCTGGTGAGCTGATCGCCTCAGAGGTAGAGATCCGCTCGGGGCGTGCTGCGACATTCTCCGAGGCAATGGCGCTGCAGCGTGAGCGCCGCGGCCGGCTTTTTGAGCTGGTCGAGAGCATGGGCTTGGCGCTCGGGGCGATGGGTACTCATCCCTGGGCCAACTACCTCGACCAGCGGATCATCGACACGCCGCACTACAACCGGTTGCGGCACGAACTTGGTTATGTCGCCCAACGCAACAACACCTGGAGCATGCATGTGCACATGGGGGTGCGCGGCGCGGACCGGGCGATCGCTGTCTGCGACTGGATGCGGGAGCTGTTGCCGACGCTACTTGCCATCTCGGCGAACTCGCCTTTTCTCGACCGCCGTGACTCCGGCTTGCACACGGTGCGAACGGAGATCTTCACCCGCACATTTCCACGCTGTGGAGTGCCTAGCCCTTTCGTCGACTGGGCCAACTACGCCGATTTCATCGGCATGCTTGAGCGGACCGGCTCGGTGGTGGAGTCGACTCAGCTGTGGTGGAGCGTGCGCCCGCACCATTCCTTCGGCACGGTCGAGGTACGGATCTGCGACGCCCAGACCCGCGGCGAAGAGTCCTTTGCCTTGGCCGGACTGATCGCCGCCTGCATCGCGCAGACAGCGTTGGATTACGACGAGCACGGCTACGATCGCGCTGGGAGCCCTCTCGTCGACCGTGAGATAGAGGAGAACCTCTGGCGAGCGATCCGCCACGGGATGAGCGGTCGCCTGATTGATTTCCGACGCGGGGTGGAGATCGATGCGGAGCAAGCGCGCGACGAATTGCTTGCTTGGACCGAGCCGGCACGTGCTCGGCTTGGCATAGAGATCGAGCTGCCGGCGATGAACGGAGCCCAGCGGGCGCGCAAAGCAATCGATGCCGGAGTGTCGGTCGAGGACGTCTATCGCGATGCAGTGGCGGAGACCAAACGCACCTACACCGCCGATGTCGGCGCGCGTAGATAGACTCCCGCGCCGCTTAGAACCCAGCCGGAGGAACTTAACTTGACCAGCTTCTTGACCGAATACGGAGTCGTCGTCGCGCTTGCCTGCGCCGGGGCGGCAGTCCTGTACGGAATCATCATTACCCAGCGCCTACTGGCGAAGTCACCAGGTAACGAGCGCATGCAGGAAATTTCAGGCGCGGTACAGGAAGGCGCCAAGGCCTACCTCAACCGCCAGTACACGATCATTGCTGCGGTCGCCGTGCCGATCGCGATCGTGCTCTGGCTACTACAGGACTACAAGACCGCGATCGGATTCGTCTTCGGTGGCATCCTCTCGGGTGCGGCCGGCTTTATCGGCATGAACGTTTCGGTCCGAGCCAACTCTCGCGTCGCCGAGGCTGCGCGTGGCGGGGTGCCGCCGGCGCTCGACGTCGCTTTTAAGGGTGGCTCGGTCACTGGCCTTCTCGTCGTCGGCCTGGCCCTGCTCGGCGTTGCCGGTTACTACGGCATCCTCGTTCTCACCGGCAGCTCCGACAAGGAGGCCGTCGATGCGCTCGTCGGTCTTGGCTTCGGCGGCTCGCTGATCTCGGTCTTTGCCCGGCTCGGCGGCGGCATCTTCACCAAGGCCGCCGATGTGGGTGCCGACCTCGTCGGCAAGGTCGAGGCGGGGATCCCGGAGGACGACCCCCGCAATCCGGCTGTGATCGCCGACAACGTCGGCGACAACGTCGGCGACTGCGCCGGCATGGCCGCGGACCTCTTCGAGACCTACGCGGTCACCTCGGTCGCCGTGATGCTGCTCGGCGTGCTCACCTTCACCGGCGCAGGCGGAGAATTTTCCAGTGCGGTCGCGATCTACCCGCTGGTGATCGGCGCCGTCGCGATCATCGCCTCAATCGTCGGGGCGCTTCTGGTGCGGACCAAAACCGACCGGGTCGAGGGGGCGCTGTACACAGGCGTCGTTGCCGCCGGGATCCTCTCGATCGCCGCCTTCTACCCGATCACCGACTGGTTGATGAGCGACCCGGTGCGGCTTGGTCTCAAAGCCGGAGCCGATGCCGTCACCACCACTGACCTTTGGCTCTGTTCTGTAATCGGGGTAGCGGTCACCGCACTGCTCTTCGTGATCACCGAATTTTATACGTCGACCCGTTTCCGCCCGGTCAAGACGATTGCTCAGGCATCGGAGACAGGCCATGCGACAAACATCATCCAAGGGCTCGCCCAAGGCTTCCAGTCGACCGCGGCTCCCGCGCTCGTGCTGGCGCTGGCGATCCTCGGCGCCAACGAGTTGGCCGGCATCTATGGCATCGGCATCGCCGTGATGGGGCAGCTCTCGCTCTGCGGCCTGATTGTGGCCCTCGATGCCTTTGGGCCGATCACCGACAACGCTGGCGGCATCGCCGAGATGGCGGACCTGCCGGAGGAGGTGCGCGCGGTCACCGACCCGCTCGACGCGGTTGGCAACACGACCAAGGCAGTCACCAAGGGCTATGCAATCGGCTCTGCCGCGCTCGCCGCGTTGGTCCTGTTTGCCGCCTTCAAGAGCGAACTGGCGGGCGAAGCGCCGGCTGGGTTCGACCTCAACAGTCTCTTCAACCTCTCCAGCCCCGACGTTCTGATCGGGCTGATCATCGGCGGCATGATGGTCTACCTCTTCGCCGCCTTCGCTATAGAGGCCGTCGGCCGTGCCGGCGGCCAGGTGGTCGAACAGGTTCGCGAGCAGTTCCGCGAGCACCCCGGGATCATGGAGGGCACGGAAAAGCCCGACTACGCCAAAACGGTCAGCATCGTCACCCTGGCGGCCCAGAAGGAGATGATCCTGCCGGCGATGATCCCGATCGTCGTTCCTGTCATCGTCGGTCTGCTCAGCGTCAACGCGCTCGGTGGCCTGCTGATCGGCGTCATCGTCGTCGGCCTCTTCGCCGCGGTCTCGATGACCGCCGGTGGTGGTGCTTGGGACAACGCCAAGAAGCTGATCGAGGACGGTGCCCACGGCGGCAAGGGCTCCGAGGCCCACGCCGCCTCGGTTACCGGAGACACCGTCGGCGATCCCTACAAGGACACGGCGGGGCCGGCGATCAACCCGATGATCAAGGTCGCCAACATCGTCGCGATCCTGATCATCCCGATCGTTCATTTCTGAGATTCGGCGTGGGGAGGGGCCGGGTGTCCCTCCCCAAAACGCGCGGCGGGAGCCGCGCTTGAGTGTTTTGGGGAGAGACACCCGGCCCCTCTTCCGGAGCTTCCGATGGTGGCACCGGGCGATAATCGGAAGACTCCTCGTGGCGTAGCTTTCCGTTTAGCTATGTGGCGCTGAGCTCGCTAGGGTCGCGGTCAGGGTGATTGACGATTTGGTCAACGTCGGCGACTTCGAACGGGCGGCGGTGGAGAGGCTTGACGCCGGTGTAGCCGGTTACTTCTTCGGTGGGGCCGGTGACGAGGTAACACTCGCCGAGAACGTTGCTGCTTGGAGCCAGTGGCGGCTGCGGCCACGGGTATTGGCCGGGCACGGCGAGTGGACTACGCGGGCGGCGGTCCTCGGGGTCGAGGTCTCGATGCCCATCCTGGTGGCCCCGGTTGCCTATCAGCGACTAGTCGATCCAGATGGCGAGCTGGCGATGGCACAGGCGGCAGCGGCTGCTGGGACCGTGATGTGCCTCTCAACCCTTGCCACTTCCCGCCCAGCTGAAGTCGCGGCGGCGGCACCGGACGGGAGGCGTTGGTTTCAGCTCTACTGCTTCCGCGACGCAGGAGTGACCCAGGCGCTGCTGGACGAGGCAATCGGCTCAGGTTTCGAGGCGATTGTTGTCACCGTCGATGCTCCGCGCGGAGGCCATCGCGAGCGAGACCTGCGGACTGGATTCAAGATCCCCGAGAGCCTTGGTGTGCCCAGCGTCCAGGCAGCGCTTGGCTCCGATAGGGCGGTGACGATCGAGGAGACCTTTGCCCTGATGGATTCCGAGTTGAGCTGGACCGATCTGGAAAAGATCGCCTCTGATTGCGATGTGCCCGTGCTCGTCAAGGGGGTGCTGACAGGGGAGGATGCCGCGCTTGCCGTCGAGCACGGCGCCGCCGGCGTCGTCGTCTCCAATCACGGCGGCCGCCAGCTCGATTGCACGGTAGCCACCGCCGATGCCCTGGTAGAGGTCATCGATGCGGTTGGAGGGCGGGGCACTGTGCTCGTCGATGGTGGCTTGCGGCGTGGCACCGATGTGGCGATTGCCCTTGCGCTCGGCGCCGACGCGGTGCTCGTGGGGAGGCCGGCGCTTTGGGGGCTCGCGGTCGGAGGGGCACCGGGTGCGCAGCGCGTGCTTGAGCTACTTCGCGCCGAGCTGGAGTTGGTGCTCGCTCTGTGCGGCTGTGCCTCGCCAGAGGAGTTGAGCACGTCGCATCTACGGCGATAGACGGATGTACGAGTTAGCCAGTTTGCATAGAAATTCATCGGGTATTACTCCGGTATGCAGCGGTCGTCAGCCCTGCAAGGCGGAGGCGCGGGTCTCGAGGCGGTGGTCTCGAGGGGCGGAGCCTTCCCATGACCGAGGCGCGGCCGTTGTATGGCAAGTTGAGCCCGGGGCCGGGAAGGTCCGCGCAAGAAGTGGCGTCCCACCAGCGCGCGCGGATCCAGAGCGCGATGATCGTCCTCGTCGCCGAGCGTGGCTACAGCGCGGCTACCGTGCGGGATCTCGCGCAATTAGCCGGCGTGTCAACTCGGGCCTTCTACGAGCACTTCAACGGCAAGGAGGAGTGCTTCCTCCGTACCTATGAGTTGGCTGCTCGGCGGACCGCAAAGCGGATCGTCGAGTCCCAGAGAGGTGAGCGAGACTGGTTCGAGCGGCTTCGCCTGGCGTTTGAGAAGTTTGCGATTGAGATCAAACGTGAGCCCCAGGTTGCGCGTGTTGCTCTGGTTGAGGTCCTGGCGGCAGGCGTTCCGGCCCTGAGAAGGATGCGGAGCGTGGAAGGAATCTTCGAGACAATGATCGGTGAGAGCTTTGCGCGGGCGCCGGGAGGTGTCGTAATGCCACGGCTAGTACTCCAGGGGATCGTCTCTGGCGTAGCGCGAGTGGTCCGCGACCGTTTGCTCGCCGGCGAAGAGGAGGAGCTCCCCAGTCTGACTGGCCCGTTGATGGAGTGGGCTCTCTGCTATCGCTGGGAGCCCATCGGGGTGCTTGGGCGGCTTGATAGTCGCCCCGCCGCCCAGCACATCACTACCGAATATGCGGTGACCGACGAGCCGGAGGCATGGGGAGGGCCGATTGACGATCGGGCCCTCATTCTCTCGGCGATCTCCAAGCTCACGGTTGCTGACGGCTACGAAGCTCTAACCGTACCTCGCATTCGTGCCGCGGCTGGGGTTTCCCGAAGGGCATTTGACTCGCTCTACGACGGCGTCGACGATTGTCTCCTTGCCGCACTGGAGTTACGCACCGGCGAGGCTCTGGCCAAGGTTGTGTCTGCGCACAGCGCTGGCAAAACCTGGCCGGGGGCGGTGTACAGAGCGGTGGCCGCGCTCTGCGCCCACATCGCACAAGATGCGGCCTTCGCCCGGCTTGCCTTCATCGACGCATTTGCGCCGGGGCCTGCCGCCATCCAGCGCCGGACACAGCTGGTCAGCACGACCTCAGAACTGCTCCGCGAAAGCGCCCCGCCTGATCAGCGTCCGGATCCATTCGTGGCAGAAGCTTCGGTTGGCGCCGTTTGGGGTGTTTTGCACCATCAGGTGGTTCACGGGCAGGCGCGCCGCCTGCCAAACATGGCGGCCTCGCTTACCTTTCTTGCCACCGCGCCTGCAGTTGGTGCACCACTTGCAGCCCAAGCCATCCGTCAAGAGCAGTATCCATAGATAGAAAACCTAGATAGAAAAAACTAGTTTGAAATTGGCTAGAAAACATTGAGTCAATTACCTTGACGACGTGATTGGAGATACACATACTGAGCTAAAGTTACGTGCTGCTCTCTCCCTGTAGCGCGCAACTTGAGGTACCAGTGAAGATCGGTTTCACGTAAGGTGCCAGTCCTGGTAATTCCCTGGCCGGGACCCTCGCGGCAATCCCAGTCGCCCATGGCTTTGAGCCCCAGCGAAGGGCCGCCGCGGGGTGCGTTATTTGACCCACTTCTCCACTGTAGCCACAGTCGCAGTCGGCCACTGGGACTCCGCAGTCTTTTTGCTGACGCCTGGGCCGAGCGGCAGTCCTCAACCTGCTGTCCGTATATTCGGACCAAATGACGACGCCGCCAAGGTCCGATGGCCCAGCGAATCCCCCGCGACGAATCGCTTAGCCGCGTCCACGGCGTGGGCGCCCTGTTCGCTGCCGCCTACGGCAACGTCGGCTCCTCGATCTACTACGCGCTCGGGGTTACAGCTGCGTTTGCGCTCGGCCTGACGCCGGTCGCCTTCGTCATCTCGGGGTTGATCTTTGCCGCCACGGCGGCGACCTACGCCGAGGCGACGGTGATGTTCCCGGAGGCCGGAGGTTCCTCGAGCTTCGCCCGTCACGCCTTCAACGAGCTGGTCAGCTTCATCGCCGCCTGGGGGCAGATGCTCAATTACACGATCACGGTCGCGATCTCGGCCTTCTTCGTGCCCCACTACCTCGCGGTCTTCTGGCCTTGGCTCGGTGACAGCCCCGGTGACATCATCGGCGGCGCTGTTCTCATCGTCGGTCTCGCCCTGATCAACATCCGCGGCACCGAGGAGTCTGCGCGGTTGAACCTCGTCCTTGCCATCGCTGACCTCGCGACCCAGGTTGTGCTGGTCGGTATCGGCCTCGTCCTCGTCTTCAGCCCGCAGGTGCTAGTCGACAACGTCCACCTAGGCGTCGCCCCCACCTGGAGCGACTTCGCGCTCGGGATCGCGGTCGGGATGATTGCCTACACCGGGATCGAGACAATCTCCAACATGGCCGAGGAGGCCAAGGACGCGGCCCGAACGATCCCGCGCAGCGTTGGCTTGGTCGTGGTCGCCGTGCTTGGCCTCTATTTGTTGATCCCGGTCGTCGCTCTCTCGGCGATGCCGGTGGTCAAGGACGCTGCCGGCCATTACGCGACGGCACTCGGCTCTAAGTTTGCCGACGACCCGATCCTCGGCATCGTCGAGAACCTCGGCCTTTCCTCCGGCCCGACCGAAATCCTTCGCTACTACGTCGGCGTCCTGGCCGCCGTGATCCTGCTGATCGCGACCAACGCTGGCTTGATCGGAGTCTCCCGTCTCACCTACTCGATGGGGCAGCACCGACAGCTGCCAGAGGTTCTGCGCCAGGTCCATCCCAAGTACCGCACGCCCTACATCGCGATCCTGATTTTTGCCGCGATCGCGATCGTCACCTTGCTGCCGGGCAAGACCGACTTCCTGGCGACGATGTACTCGTTCGGCGCGATGCTCTCCTTCACGATCGCCCACGTCGCGGTGATCCAGCTGCGGCGTCGCCAGGCGGGGGTCGAGCGGCCCTGGAAGCCGCCCCTCAACCTCCGCGCCTTCGGCGTGGAGGTGCCGCTGACGGCGGTGCTAGGGGGGCTCGGCACCTTTGCCGCTTGGATCGTGGTGATGGCGCTCAATCCGCGCACGCTGGTGGTCGGCACCGCCTGGATGGCGCTGGGGATTGGCGTCTACGTCCTCTACCGGCGCAATCAGAAGCTACCGCTGACCGAAACGGTGAAGGTGCTGCTGCCAGAGCCGCTCGGTGTCGAGGAGATTGAGTACCGCAGTGTCCTCGTCGCCTTCGAGGACGGCGAGCCCTTCTCCGAGGACATGGTCGCGACCGCGATCAAGCTCGCCTCCAAGCGTCGTCGTGGCATTCATGTCCACTCGATGCTGACCGTACCCACGCACTTGCCGCTCAACGCGGAGCTATCCGAGTCCGAAGCCGAGGCGCAGAGCAAGATCGAGCAGGCAAAGCTGATCGGGGGTCAGCGCGTGACCGGCCACGTCGAGCGCGTCCGGCCCGGCCAGGCGGGCTATGAGATTGCCGACGAGGCGAAGCTGATCAAGGCGGCCGCGGTAGTCGTCGGCCTGCGCTACCGCAACGGCCGCCCGCTCTATGACAAGACGCTGCAGACCGTGCTCGGCGAGCGTCCCTGCCGTGTAATCGTCGTCTCAGAACAAGACGCTCAGCGGGGGGCCGATCTAGCGCCGGCCCTGGCCTAGAATCGCCCTCTGATGGATTTCCCCGAGCGGATATACCGCGGTTCTATCCGCCTCTTCTCGCTTGTCTTCGTCGTCCTCGGCATCGGCCTTCTCGTTGCCACCTTCGCCAAGGGAGGCGGTCCGCTCTCGGTCGGGACCCTGCTCGGCGTAGCCTTCCTCGCGGTCGGGGTCGGGCGGCTCTGGATCTCGGCGCGAACGTGAGCGAACCCGAAAAGCCTCAGAAGCAGCGTTTGGATCCGCTCCTGCGGCGCGGTCTCGGCGTGCCCGGCCTCTTCGTCGCCGTTTACTCGGCGGTCGGCTTCTCGATCTACTTCGCACTCGGCGTCGTTGCCGATCGCGGCCTTGGCCTAACCCCGCTGATCTTCCTCGTCGCAGGTCTGCTCTTCGTGCTGACCACTCTCAGCTATGTCGAGGGAGGGGCGATGTTCCGTGAGCGCGGCGGCTCCTCGAGCTTCGCCCGCCACGCCTTCAACGAGCTGATTGCCTTCATCGCCGGCTGGGCGATCCTGATCGACTACTTGATCGTCGCTGCTCTGGCGGCGATCTCGGTTCCCCATTACCTGGAGCCGATTTCGTCCGACCTCTCGGAGGCAGGCTGGGAGATCGGTGTGGCAGGCGCCGTGATTGTCGCCGCTTGCGTCCTCAATGTCCTCAACATCACCGGCCGGGGCAAGGAGCGGCCCCTGGCCGTGCTCGCCCTCGCCGACATCGCCCTGCAGATGGCGGTGATCGTGGTCGGCCTGCTGGCCGTCTTGCACCCCGATCGGCTCACCGAACAGGTCCACCTTTTCACGAGCCCGAGCTTCCGCGACATCGTCTACTCGGCCGTTGTCGCAATGCTTGCCTACGCCGGCATTGAGGCCGCTTCAGATCTCGCCCCCGACATCGACGTTGAGCCTCGCGACCTGAAACGGATCGTCTCGCTGGGTGCCTTCGCCGTGCCTCTCGTTTATGCCGGCATGGCGGCGATAGCGCTGATGGCGGTGCCGGTCGTTGCCGGGCCACACGGACCACACACTGCACTGGGCAGCGAATTCGTAGAGGCCCCGGTGCTCGGTGTTGTCTCCGCTTATCACCCGATCTGGGTCTCGCACGTGATGCGCTGGTTGGTGGCGCTGATCGCCACCCCGGTGCTGTTCTGGGCGGCGACGACGGCTCTACTGGGTGTCTCCCGTCACATCTACACGCTGGCGATCAACCGCCAGATTCCCAGTTGGCTGGGCAAGCTGAACAGCCGACACGCGACCCCACACGTGGCGATCGGGATTTCCGGCGCGATCGCGATTGGCCTCGTTGCACCCACCGACGTCAAGCTGTTGGCCGGCATCTACGCCTTCGGCGCGACCCTGGCGATCACGATCGCCCAACTCTCGATCGTGCGCTTGCGGATCACCGACCCCGAGCGTCCGCGGCCGTTCAGGGTTCCTTTCGACATCCCCTGGCGCGGCGCCCGCCTGCCCCTTCCAGCGATCTTCGCCGCTCTGATCAGCGGCCTCGCCTTCATCAGCGTGCTCGCCTACCACGACCGTGCGCGCTGGGTCGGCGGCGGCTGGATGCTGTTCGGTCTCCTCTTCTACGTCATCTATCGCAAGGTATTTGAGGGGACGACCCTGACTAAGCGGGTATCGGTGACGGAGAAGGCGCTGACCAAGCAGGTGCCCGAAGTCGCCTTCCGCAACATCCTCGTGCCCGTCTTCGGCACCAAGCTCGACGACGACATTGTCGCCACGGCAGGGCGTCTTGCCGCCGCTGAGCAGGAGGAGTCCGGCCCGGACGAGGGCGAGACGCGGCTCCACCTCGTCTACGTGATCGAAGTGCCGCTTGCCCTGCCGTTGGATGCCGAGTTGCCGGCCGAGGTTGAGGAGGAGGCGCAGCGGACCCTTAAGCGAGCGAGCGAGGTGGGTGAGGAGTACGAGGACGTGAGAGTCGCTGGCGAAGTGGTGCGCGCCCGAGACATTGGTGCCGGGATCGTCGAGGAGGCACGGCGTCGAGGCGCGGAGGCGATCGTCATTGGCGGCGAGCCCCCAAGCAAGATCAAGGGCGGTGCGACGCTGGGTGGGATCGGCGCCGCTAAGCCGGCTGAGATCGGCGCCGCGACTGAGTACGTCTTGAAGAAGGCGCCTTGTCGTGTTCTTCTGACCGCTCCGCCAGAGATGGTCCTGGAGCCATTACCCGAGCCGCTGACCGAGTCAATCCCGGCGGACTAGTATCCAGCCCGTGGTGACGTCTTGTTCATTCTGATTGTCGGTTGCGGGCGCGTTGGGTCTTCCGTCGCCCGCGCGATGCTGCGCGAGGGGCACGAAGTGTCCTGCCTCGACGAGGACCCCGAGTCCCACGCGCGGCTAGAGGTCGGGCTCGAAAAGGGCTGGGAGGATCTGGGCGGACAGTTCACGGTTGGCGCTGGTCTGGAGACGGATGCCCTTGTTGCCGCCGGGATCGAGAAGGCCGATGCCTTCATCGCCTCCACCGACGGCGACAACACGAACATCGTGATTGCCCAAATAGCCCAGCGTCGCTACGAAGTGCCGACCGTGATCGCCCGCATCCTCGACCCGCTGCGCGCCGAGTGGTACGAGCGGCAGGGCCTTCGCACCGTCTGTCCGACCCGGGTTGCCATCGACATGCTGGAGAGCGCCGTTCGCGAGGGCGCGCCGCGCGGCGGCGCCGGCCCCTCTGATAGCTCGGCAGAAGCCGCGTAGGGGAGGGGCTGGTCGCGTGTACATCATCGTCGTAGGGGCCGGAAAGGTGGGCTGGAATCTGGCCCGAGAGCTGCTCGAAAAGGACCACGAGGTGACGGTGATCGAGAGCAACAGGCGCCGCTACCTGACCGTCGAGCAAGAGCTAGAGCACAACGTTTCCTATGGGGACGCATCCGAGCTTTGGGTATTGGAGCGGGCGGGTATCCAACGGGCAGACATGGTGATCGCGGTCACCGGTGACGACGAGGACAACATGCTGATCTGCCAAGTTGCACGTGAGAAGTACGCGGTCGAGCGGATCATCGCGCGCGTCAACAACCCGCGCAACAAGCCCCATTTCGATTTGCTCGGGATTAAGCCCTCGGTCTCGGCTACCGACCTGATCTTGCGCCTGCTCGAGCACGAGGTGCCCGAGTATGGGCTCGTCCACCTGCTCGATCTGCAAGAGGAGCAGCTGGAGATCATCGAGATGCTGCTCGGCAAGGACTCCGGCGTCACCGGCCGTCGCGTCGGTGACCTTGAGATGCCCCAAGGAAGCCTGCTGATCTCGGTCCTGCGCAACGGCAAGGGTTTCGTGCCCGGTCCCGATACCGTGCTAGAGGCTGGCGACGAGGTCTTGGCGGTGCTCGACCCCGGCCACGAGGAGCAGCTCAAGGTCCTCTTCGGGCCGGGTGATAACGGGACCGGTAGCGGTGGCTGACCGCGAGGTTGACTTTCTCCTCGTCGGCGGCGGCATGGCCTCCGCCCACTGCGCGGCAGAGCTACGCCGGCGCGGGGCGGAGGGATCGGTGTTGCTGGTCGGGCGGGAGCCGGAGCCGCCCTACGAACGCCCACCGCTCTCCAAGGAGTACCTGCGAGGCGAGGCGGAGCGCGCGGACGCTTATGTCAACCCGCCCTCCTGGTACGAGGAGGGCGGGGTCGAGCTACTGAGCGGAACCAACGTGATGTCGCTGGACCCTGCTGCGCGCACGGCCAAGCTGCAAGGCGGCGACGAGGTTCGCTTCGCCAAGGCGCTGATTGCCACCGGGGCGATGGTCAACATCCTCCGGGTCGAGGGAGCCGAGAACGAGGGTGTCCATTACCTGCGCGCATATGGCAACTCCGACGCGATCCGGGCCGACGCCGAAGCGGCTGAGCACGTCGTCTTGATCGGCGGCAGCTATATCGGCGCCGAGGTCGCGGCCTCGCTAACGGCACGGGGGACGAAGTGCACGATTGTGACGATGGAGGACGTGGCACTCTCACGCACTTTCGGTGAGGACGCCGGCCGCTGGTTTCACGAGCTGCTCGAAGCGAAGGGCGTCACTGTGCACGGTGGTGAGGAGTTGGAGGCCTATGAGGGCGACGGTCGAGTCAAGGCAGTGCTTACCAAGAGCGGGTTGGCGATCGAGTGCGACGCGGTCGTCGTCGGCGCCGGTGTGCGTCCAGACGCGATGCTGGCTCAGCGCGCCGGTCTCGAGGTCGACGACGGGATCGTCTGTGACGCGAAGCTGGAGACTTCGGTGGAGGGCATCTACGCGGCAGGTGACTGCTGCTCCTACGACAGCGTCGTTCACGGTCGCCGCCTGCGGGTAGAGCACTGGGACGTGGCGATGCAGCAGGGGATGCACGTCGCCGCCAACATGCTCGGCGAGGATGCCGATTACGAGGTCGTGCCCTACTTCTTCAGCGATCTCGCCGACTGGGCTGGCCTCGAGTACGTCGGTCCAGCCCAAGATTGGGACGAGGAGATCTGGCGTGGTGACCGCGAGAGCGGCGAATTCTCGGTTTGGTATCTCAAGGACGGCCGCGTGGCCGGCGCCCTCAGCGTTGAGCGCTCCGAAGACCTAGCCGAGGCTCGCCGCCTGTTGGCCGAACGCACTGACGTCTCGAACGCCAAGGACTTGATCGCCGATACCGACAGGGATCTGGCGTCGATATCCTGAAGCGGTCTCTTTGCGGCCTGGTGTAATGGCAGCACGCCTCGCTCTGGACGAGGTAGTCGGGGTTCGAGTCCCTGGGCCGCAGCTGAAACCCCTGCTAGGGCGTCCAAACCCTCTGCTAGGTTCGCCTCACCTGTGACTCTTCGCAAGACATCGATAGCCACGTTGTTCGCTGCCGCGCTGATAGTTGCCGGCTGCGGGGGCGGTGGCAGCTCAACCGAATCGACGGTGGCTACCACCACCGCGACGACCACCGCGCTGACGAAGGCCGAGCTGATCGAACAGGGCGACGCGATCTGCGCCGAGGTCAACGCCGCCGTCGGATCCGTAGGAGCAAGCAGCGCCGAAACGAGTAGCCCGTCCGCCCAGGCGGCCGAGCTCTACAGCGGCATGGTGGCCAGCCTCAAGAACCTCGGAACTCCGCAGGAAGCAGCCGGATACTCGGAACTGACCACCGCTGCCGACGAACTTGCGACGGCTGAGGGGGAAGTCAAACTCGCATCCGAGCGCGGCGATTCCGCCGGCTTGGAAACAGCTGAATCAAACGCATCCGCGGCGCTAGCCTCGTTCCAGGAAGCGGCGCAGGAATATGGCTTCAAAGAATGCACTGAAGGTCCAAGAGCGCCTACCACGAGCGCACCTGAAGCTGGAGGGACTGGTTCAGCGGAAGCGCCGGAAGAATCGGAAGTCGAAGCGGTTGAACCTGAAGCAGAACCGGCACCTGAAGCCGCTCCCGAAACGGGCGGCGCCGGAGGTGCCACGGAAGGTGGCGGCACAACCGGTGGGGGCGGAGGCGGCGGTTCGACCGGCGGCGAATCCGGCGGCATCGGCCCCGGCTAGTTCGACCCGCTCAGGCGGCTGAGTTTTCCTCCCAAGCTCCGTAGAGCCTCGAGTAGGGACCGCCGGCTCCGATCAACTCGTCGTGGGTGCCGGCCTCGGCGATACGGCCCCCTTCTAGCACGACGATCTTGCCGGCACGCCGGATCGTCGACAGTCGGTGGGCGATGACGATCGCTGTACGGCCGGCGAGCAGCCGCTCCAGACCCCGCTCGATCGTCTTCTCGGTGCGCACGTCGACGTTAGACGTCGCCTCGTCGAGGATGAGGATGCGAGGCTCGGCCAGCAGCGCCCGGGCGAAGGCAACAAGCTGGCGCTGTCCGGAGGAGAGCTGGACCCCGCGCTCGCCGACCTGGGTCTCGATCCCTTCCGGCAGCGCCGCGATGAACTCGGTTGCTCCGACTGCCGCGGCCGCGTCTTCGATCTCCTCCAGCGTCGCATCGGGTCGGCCGAAGGCGATGTTTTCGCGCACCGTGCCGGAGAAGAGGAATCCCTCTTGCGGAACGATTCCTAGTTGCCGGCGCAATGCCTGTTGTCGTACGCCTTTCAGATCATGCCCATCGACCAGTACATGTCCCTGCTGGGGGTCGTAGAAGCGGGCTACCAGCTTGGCGAAGGTCGACTTGCCGGCGCCCGTCGCCCCGACCAGGGCCAGGGTCTGGCCAGGGGGCACATGAAGATCGACCTCACTCAGCGCCCAGTTCTCGTCGCTGTCGGAGTAGGAAAACGACACACCCTGCATCTCGATCTCGCCGAGCAGCTTGCCAGGGTCGATTGCGTCGGGAGCGTCGACCATGTCGGGAGCGGTGTCGAGCAGGTCGAAGATCTTGTCCAGCGCCGCCATTCCCTGTTGGTAGGTGGTGTAGAGCTGGGAGAGCTGCTGGATTGGTTCGAAGAAGACCTGCAAGTAGCCGACGAAGGCGACGATCAGGCCGATCTGGATCGTTCCGTCGATCGCTTGGCTGCCGCCGTAGAGCAGGATCACCGCGGTGCCGATCGCCGCCAGCAGTTCGACCCCCGGGAAGTAGGAGGCATTGAGGAAGACCGTTCGCATGTTCGCTTCGCGGTTGGCTTCGTTCAGCTCGGTCATCGCCGCCGCGTGACGCGGCTCCTGGCCAAAGCTGCGCACCACTCGCACGCCGCTTAGGGTCTCTTGCAGGTAGGCGGTGATCGCCGCGATTCGCTCGCGAGTTTCGCGGTAGGCGCCATGGGAGACGATGCGGAAGGTGACGCTGGCGGCGGCAAGCAGGGGGAAGGTGAGGAAGACGACAAGGGCCAGCTGGGCGTCCAAGACGAGCAGGATCACAACCACGCCGACCAGGGTTAGCGTGCTGGAGAACATCGTCACCACACCTTCGGTGACGAGCTGGTTCAGCGCCTCGATGTCGTTGGTCATGCGCGAGATCAGCACTCCGGGGCTGCGTCGGGTGAAAAAGCCGATCGACATCGCCTGCAGGTGGGAGAAGACGCGCTCGCGTAGATCCTGCAGCGCCCGCGTCCCGACCCAGCCGACGAGGTACGTCTGCGCGGACGTGGAGGCCGCGTAGAGGGCGGCAACGACGACGAAGGTGGCGACGATCCAGTCGAGTGCGGAAACGTCACCGGTAAGGATCCCGGCGTCGATCGCCTGCTTGGCAAGGTAAGGGGGTGCGAGTCCCGCGCCGGTGGCGACCAGCAGGGCGAGGAGCATCAGCACGGCGCGGCCCCGGTAGGGGCGCAGCAGGCCGATCATCCAGCGCACCTTGCGGGCGCGCTGGTCTTGGCCTCGGATTAGCCGCCAGACCGAGGCGAAGAGCAAGTAGATCTCACGGAAGCGGTTGCGTTCCTCGTTCATCAGATCACCGGCCGCTCACAGTCGTGCCATCTCCTCGCGCTGCTCGAGATCGTGTTGTAGGAAGACCGTGTCGGCGAGCCCGTGCACGGCGATCTCGCGGTAGAAGCCGCAGCCCGCGAGTAGCTCCTCGTGGGTGCCGCGGTCGACGATCCGCCCGCCGTCCATGACCACGATCTCGTCGGCGAGCGAGACCGTCGAGAGGCGGTGGGCGATGATGAAGGTCGTCCGTCCGGCCATCGCCTCGCGCAGCCCCTCCTTGATCGCCGCCTCCGTGGTCGCGTCGATCGAGGAGGTCGCGTCGTCGAGGATTAGGATGCGCGGATCGGCGACCAGGGCCCGCGCGATCGCCAGCCGCTGGCGCTGGCCGCCCGAGAGGGTTAGCCCGCGCTCGCCGACCACTGTCTCGTAGCCGCCAGGCAGATCGCGGATGAACTCGTCGGCTTGGGCTCGCCGCGCCGCCGCTTCGATCTCATCGCGACTCGCCGCCGGCCGCGCGTAGGCGATGTTGTCCGCGACCGTGGCACTGAAGAGAAAGCTGTCGTCGGCGACGAAGGCGACCTCCGAGCGCAGCGAGATGACATCGACCCCCCGCACGTCGGCGCCGTCGACTAGCACCGAGCCTTCGCTCGGGTCGTAGAGCCGTGCGACAAGTGCCACCAGGCTGGTCTTGCCCGATCCCGACGGTCCGACCAAGGCGACGGTTCGCCCGGACTCGACCTCAAGGTCGAGTCCGGAGAGGGCCGGCGGAGAACCGTCGTAGCTCAGACTTACGCCGCGCAACTCGACCTGACCGCCACCGGCTGGCAGCGCCGGGGCTCCGGGCGGGCTCTCGATCCTCGGCTCGCGGTCGAGGATTTCGAACAGCCGGTTGCCGGAAGCAATTGCCCGCTGCGCCATTCCCAGGGTCATTCCCAGCATCCGCATTGGCCCCGCCAGCATCGCCACGTAGGTGTAGAACGCGGTGAAGCTGCCGAGGCTGAGGCTGCCGGAGATCACCTCGCGACCGCCGACAAGCAGTACCAGGGCGATGCCCATCTGGGGCAGCAGGCCGATCAGCGGCGAGAATGTCGCCTGCAGACGGGTCGTGTAGATGCTCTGGTCGAAGACGCGGTCGACGGCTCGCCGGAAGCGGTGCAGCTGATGCTCCTCGCGGGCAAAGGCCTTGACGATGCGAATGCCGGAGACGTTCTCCTCGGCTTCCGCTGTCAGTTCGGCGATTCGCTGCTGTACCTCCTGCGCGGCGGGGCGGGTTACACGGTTGTAGCGCGACGCCGTGTAGACGACGAACGGCGCTGGCGCCAAGGCGACCAGCGCCAGCAGCGGGTTGATCGCGATCATCACCACGCAGGCCAGAGTGATCGTCAGCAGGTTCTGGGTGATCATGATCAGCCCGTAGCCAAGGAAGAAGCGGATTGATTGCAGGTCGACCGTCGCTCGCGACATCAGCTGTCCCGTCTGCTGGGAGTCGAAGAAGCCCAGCTCGAGTCGTTGCAGATGCGCGTAGAAATGCTGGCGAAGATCGAATTCAACCGCTAGCGAGACTTTGCCGGCTACGACCCGGCGCACCACTGTCAGTCCGAGGCGCAGGACCGCGGCGCCGACGATCGCCAGTGCCAGCGGCAGTAGGTCGGGCTTGTCACCGCTCTGGATCGCGTTGACGGCCCGCCCGACCAGCCAGGGGATCAGCACCGTCATCCCCATTGCCGCCCAGGCGAAAACGAGCGATCCCCAGAGCTGTCGGCGGTAGGGGCGCAGGAAGCCCAGCAAACGACGGTAGGTGCGCATCAAGCCTCACTATACAAAGTGAAGTATTGGCCGCTGGGGTGGGAGCCTGGCCGCCCTTCTGGCGAATTGAGCACCACGCGCGAAGCGCGTGGTGCGATGAGGAGCGCGGCTACGCCGCGCAATAACCGGATTGCATTTCCGCCGCTTCGCGACATTCGCCAGAAGGGCGGCCAGGCTCCCTCTCAACAGGCCCCGAGATACGGAAGCTTCGAAAAGCACTACCGGCACTCAGGGTTGAAGAAGCTTCAAAGCCAAACAGAGTGCCCAACCCTTCCGGTGCGCTTCTATGCGGGTATAGACCGCATAAGTGCACCGGAAGCCTTTTCCGAAGCTTGTCCCCGCTTCGAGAGCCCTGGCGTGTGCGCCTCTGCGGGAATGTCGCGAAGCGGCGGAAATGCAATCCGATGCCTGCGCGGGCGTAGCCCGCGCTCCTCATCTCGGCGCTACGCGCCATAGGCGCGTGCGACGCCAATTCACGCAGAGGCGCACCCGCCAGGGCTTACTAACCCGGTACCAAGACGAGCCTCAGCCGAACGCAGCAGCCTTGACGCTGGGGACCTTGCCCCCCTTGCAGTTAGGCCCGTAACCGGAACTAGAGAGAATTTGGAAGTTGGTGACTGCGTTGAAGGGCGTGGTTGAGCCGTCATTTTGGGCGAGGTTGACCACGAGGCGGTAGAAGCCTGGTTTGAGGTTGTGGTAGTAGATCTCCGGCCGGGTTGCCGGTGAGTAACTGCCGGCCGAGCCGATCTGTTCGGCGAGCGCGCCGTTGGGCCCTGCGTATTCGGGGTAGTCGAAGGATTTGCCCACCAGTCGACCATTGCCGAACGGGCTGTTGATCGCCCGCTGCAGCTTGACCGGATCGACGCAGTCAGGGACGCGATTGAGGCCGAAGCGGATGCTGCCCTCACCCAGCAGCGGTTCCCCTCCGAAGTGTCGCGGCGCGAGTTGGAAGTTGTGGACCTTGACCTTGACTACGACCGCGTGGCTGGACTGGCGGGCTCCGTTGCGGGGGGAGATCACTTGCACGCTTGGCTCCCCCGGCACGGGTCCGGGGGACGCAGTTCCGAGAGCGTCTTCCTTGCCCCCTCCCAGCGCCAGGACCGCGGCCAAGATGGTCGCGGCCGCCGCACCAACGACGAATATGGCGGTTCTGAGAGGCATGGACCCGGGAACACTAAGCGAGCGCCGTAACGTTCACGCCTTGATCCGAAGCACAGGTATCGCCATCGCGGCAGCGCTCGCCTCATTTTGCTTGGCGGCTCCGGCTGCCTCTGGCGCAGGCTTGGCTGCCGACGTGCACGTCTTCGCCGGGACCAGACCGGGCCCAGGCACGTTCGGCGGCGGCCATAACTTCCCCGGAGCCACTGTCCCCTTCGGCATGGTCCAGTGGAGTCCGGACACGACGCCCGCCGATCACAACGGGCGCGGCGGCTACGACTACCGCGACTCCCACATCAAGGGCTTCAGCCTTACCCACCTCGCTGGGGCTGGCTGCTCGCTCTACGGCGATTTCCAGTTTTTGCCGACGACCGAGCCCTTGAACTCTTCCCCCGCCGCCCGCGGCTCTTCACTCGACGGCGAATTCCAACCCGGCTTCTCCCATGCGAATGAGAGCGGACAGCCTGGTTATTACTCGGTGCGCCTCAACCCGGTCGATGGGCCTGCAATCGAAACCGAGTTGACGGCGACGACCCGGACCGGGATGGCTCGTTTCACCTTCCCCCGCAATCCTCACGCGAGCGTCCTGATCAACGCAGGGGGCAGTGCTCAGCCCGACGATTTCGCGGCGGTGCAGATAGACCCAGCGCACCGCGAGATCGATGGCACCGCTTCCAGCGGTCTCTTCTGCGGACAGCGCCCTCGCTACCGGGTCTACATTGCGGCCGTTTTCAATCGCCGCTTCGATGCCTATGGCACCTGGGAAGGCAACAAAGTCTCGGCCGGCTCGAGCGCTGCGAGCGACAGTCAGAAACCAGCCACAAAGCCGGCTACGACGGCAGATGCCGGCGCTTTTGCGACCTTTGATACTGGCCACAACCGCGTCGTCGTCGCGCGGGTCGGCGTCTCTTTCGTCAGTGTCGAGGACGCTCGTGCCAACCTCGCCGCCGAAGACCCGGGTCTCGGTTTCGGTGAGGTGGCCAAGCGTGCCGAAGGTGACTGGAACAAGTCGCTGGGCCGAATACGAGTCAGCGGGGGCCCGCAGCGCCTGCTCAACACCTTCTACACCGCGCTGTACCACGTCTTTCTGGCACCGCGAACCTTCAGCGACGTCGGCGGGGACTACATCGGCATGGACGGGCTCATCCACCGCGCCCGCGGGCGCATCCAGTACGCCGACTTCTCCGGCTGGGACACCTACCGGACGCAGATCCAGCTACTTTCGATCCTGGCCCCCCGTAGGGCCAGCGAGATGGTCCGCTCGCTGCTTGCCGATGCGGCCCAGAGCGGCTGTCTACCGCGCTGGCCCTACGCGAACGGCCAGAGCATGACGATGGTTGGTGACTCGGCCGACCCGCTGATCGCTTCTGCTGCGGCCTTTGGCGCTACGGCATTTGATCGCCGTGCCGCCCTCGCGGCGATGCTCAAAGGTGCCGATGAAACCTGTCGCAGCGCCAACGGTGAATACCTCGAGCGCCAGGGCCTCGCCGGCTACCTCAGACTCGGCTACGTCCCATATGACCTCGACACCAACGTTCGCAATGCCAACTCGATCTACGGCAGCCCGGACGATGTTTGGGGTTCCGCTGCCACCTCGCTCGAGTATGGGATCGATGATTTCGCGATCGCCCAGTTTGCCGCGCGTGCTTTGCATGATCACGCCACATATGGCCGCTTTATGCGGCGTTCAGGTGCCTGGCGCAAGCTTTTTGACTCGGCGAGCGGCATGATCGAGCCGCGCTACGAAAATGGCGCATTTCCAGCCAACTACGACAATCTCGGCGGCGGCGGCTTTGTCGAGGGCGACTCCGCCCAGTACACCTGGATGGTGCCGCACGATCCCGCCGGCCTCTTCCGCCGGATGGGGGGAGCGATGAACGCCTCCACGCGCCTTGGCCGTTTCCTGCGCCAACTCAACGGCAGCACAGGCGGCACCCACACCAACCACGCCCTGCTCGGTAACGAGCCGACCCTGCACGTGCCCTGGCTCTACGACTGGGCGCGACGTCCTTACGGGACCCAGGCGGCAGTCCGGCGTGGGCTTCGCCTCTACAGCACAGCCCCCGATGGCTACCCGGGCAACGACGACCTCGGCACGCTCTCCTCCTGGTACGTGTTCGGTGCCCTCGGCCTCTACCCAGAGGTGCCAGGTGTTGGCCTCTTGGCGATCGGCAGCCCGTTGTTCGGACACGCCTCAATCGCGCTTCCCCACCACAAGCGGGCAGTAATTTCCGCTAGCGCCTACGCGTTCAGGCGGTCACGGCACAAGACGCACGGCAAGCGATCGAAACCCCGCCGGATCGTGCTTAGCCCGACTACAGCGCCCTACATCCGCTCGCTGCAGCTCAATGGCCATCCTTACGGAAAGCCATGGATCACCTACTGCGCCCTCGGCAAAGGGGCGCATCTCACCTTCCAGCTCGGACCGCAACCGGACCGCAGCTGGGGAGCATCCGCCGCTGCACTGCCGCCGTCCTTTGGGCCGCACCGGCGAATGCCGAGAAACCACTGCACACCGTGACTCTCGCCCCCTCTCGCACCGGCGCCCTCTGGGCGCTAGCTCTCCTAATCGCGCTCGGCGCCGCGGTGCGCTTCGCGACGCTCGGCCTGCAGAGCTATCACCACGACGAGGTGATCACCGTCGCCCGCGTCATCCCCGGCAGCTTCACCGACATGTTGCGCGAGGTGAAGGGGAGCGAGTCCAACCCGCCCCTCTACTACGTGCTCGCCTGGGGCTGGGCGAAGGCGTTCGGCACCGGTGAGGTCACGATGCGCTCTCTCTCCGCGCTCTTCGGGGTCGCCACGATTCCCTTCGCCTACTGCATCGGCAGCGAGCTATCCAGTCGGCGAGCGGGGCTGATCGCGGCGGCTCTTGTCGCCGTCAACCCAATGCTGATCTGGTATTCCCAGGAGGCACGCTCCTACGCGCTCCTGGTCTTCTTCGGCGCCGCGGCGTTGTTTTTCTTTGCCCGTGCCTTGCGCACCCGTGATGGGCGGGACCTGGCTCTTTGGGCGCTCGCCTCGGCCCTCGCGTTGTGCAGTCACTACTTCGCCGTCTTCGCGGTCGGCATCGAGGCGCTCTGGCTGCTAGTGGCGCTGCGCGTCCGCTGGCGGGTCGTCCTGCCTGCCGTCGGTGGGGTGGCGATCGTCGGTCTCGCCCTGATCCCGCTGATCTCGGCTCAGGTAAACCCGACCCACATCGGCTGGATCGACCACAGCCCGCTTTCCTCTCGTCTCTTCCAGACCGGAATCAGCTTTCTCGTTGGCGAGACAGGTCATGTGATTGCTGAGCCCCCTCGTGAGCGCTATGCCCTGCTCCCTGCGATTCTGGTCGGCGTGGCCTTCGTGCTTGTCGCGGTACGGGGCACGAGAAGGGAGAAGCATGGAGCGCTGCTCGGGGTGGCGATCGGTGTGGGCGTGGCGGCCCTTGCGGCGCTGGCCGCGGCGATCGGTAAGGACTATGTGGTCGAGCGCAACCTGCTTCCCGCCCTCGTGCCACTTGCCGCAGCAGGAGCGATCGGCTTCGCAACTGACGGAGCCCGCCGCCTCGGCTTGCTCCTTGCGGTTGCGCTTGTCGCTTACTGGGCGGCCTTCGATATCCACGTCACCCAGACCCCGAATCTGCAGCGCCCCGACTTCCGCGAAATCACCGACGGGTTGGGGCCGCCGCGTGGGCCCCGGGCGATCGTCACCTGGAAGCTCGCCGCTGACCCGGTCCGCTTCTATTTGCACGACCACTCGGTGAGGGTCTACAGCGGCGAGGTGCCTCTGCGCGAGATCGACGTGATCGGCAAGTCGGCTGAAGGCAGGCCGGTTTCCGGCGTGCCCTCGAGGTTCCACCCAGCTGGACGGGTAAGGTTCGAACGGCTGACGCTTTCCCGCTACATCTCGAGTCGTGTCCGCCAGGTTCCGTTCTACGCTCTGAAGAGAGTGCAGACCGGCTTTGGCAGTAATGCGGTCGTCCGTGATGGCCAGCCCGGAGCCAGCCGATGAGTCCGATCGAAGAGTTTGCCCTCCGGTTGGGAGCAGCCGTCCGCCGTCCCGCGAGCTGGTGGCAGCTCATTAAGTTCGGTCTCGTTGGAGTTTCTGGCTACATCATCAACCTCGGCGTATTCGCCCTGCTCAACGACACCTTTGGGATCCACTATTCGCTTGCCGCGGTCGGCGCCTTCTGCGTTGCGGTGAGCAACAACTTCTTCTGGAATCGCCACTGGACGTTTGCGGCCGGCGATGGTCACGCCGGGTTCCAGGCTGTGCGGTTCTTCACGATCAGCGTCGTCGCCCTGGCGATCAACCTGGTCGTACTCGAGTTGCTCGTCGCCTGGGCCTCGTTTGGCGAGCTTCCGGCCCAGGCCGTCGCCGTTGCGGTTGCGATGCCTTTCAACTTTCTCGGCAACAAGCTCTGGGCGTTTGCCTAGCCCCTTGATCTGAGTCCGTTAGGTGTGGGGGGAGAGCCCGGTCTCGATATACGAAAGCTTCCGAAACCGGGATCTAGCTTTGGAGCTAGGAAAGCTTCAAGCGAATAAAGAGCTTTGGGACCAGGGCTCCACCAACTCCGATAACCGTTAATATTCCTGATCGATGGAGCGGGGTGTTACTACCGAGATCCCTTCGGACTGGTACCGCAGGGCGTTTCCCGCCGAGGAGACGACGAGAAGGCCTTGGGCGGATCAGACTGAGGCCGAAGTTGACCGCGCGCTCGCGATGCTTGCCGCATCTGGCTCGGAGCGAGTGCTGGATCTCGCCTGCGGGACGGGCAGACACGCGCTGGAGCTGGCGCGGCGGGGATTCTCGGTGGTCGGTGTCGACATCGCGAGGGACCTGCTCGATATTGCTGAAAACGATGCGGCTAGTGAGTCGCTGGAGGCCACCTTCGTCGAAGCCGACCTGCGTGAGCTCGATTTCGAGAACGAGTTTGACTTCGTTTTGAGCCTCAACGACGGTGCGGTCGGCTACTTCGAGACTGAGAAGGAGAACCGCCGCACCTTCGAGGTCGTTGCTCAGGCGCTGCGCCCAGGCGGTGGGCACTTGATGCAGCTCCCCAACGTCCTCTATGCGGAAACGCACTTGCCACAGAAAACCTGGATTGAGGGCGGCTCGATGATCGAACTGATCGATCATCGCTGGGATGCAAGGACCCGCTACTTAGAAGGCACGACGACACCGATCCACTTCGGCGACGTCTTCGAGGGTGTCTCGCCGATTCCGTTCCGCCAGCGCCTCTACTCGCTTGATGAGCTGGCCGAGATCTACACCGCCGTTGGCATGTCCCTCACCAACGCCTTCAGGGGCAACGGCAAGCCCCGCCCGCCAAAGGACACCCAGTTTGAGCTCTTTGTCGAGGGCAGGCGGGGCTAACTCCTACCAGGCACCCTCCAGCCAGTACAACAACTCCGGGGCGCGGCTGCGCAGGTCTGGGTCCGGTGAGGCAAGCTCGGCATCGGCGAGCTGGATCGCAGCCCCCAGGGCAAGAATGGCGCGTTTGGTGCTCAGGCTCAAGTGCGCCTCAAGGCGCTCCATCGTCACGCGATCACCGCGCAGCGACCAGAGTGCCTCTCGGGCACCCGCCGGGTCGGCCTCGGCGACGTCGATCACTTTCTCTACCGCATCGCGAATTTGGAGCGCCGGGGGCGCATCGGCAGCGGCTTCGAGGGCTCGCTCCACCATTCGTTCGTCCAACCGACCGTCGACTACCGCTGAGACTGCTCTACCCTCTGTCATGTTGGGACCTCCTCTTTAGGTCTCGGCCAGACCCCGGGGTGTCGCAAGCACCGCCGGGGTCGCCTTTTGAGAGTTTGCGCGTGTAGACTCGCCTGAAGACAATAAGCGCCCGCCGCTCAATGGTCAAATAATCTCTTTGCGACGCACCGGGAGCACGGAAGCGCATGGGAAGGCCACGAAGATGAGCAGCGGAAAAATCAGCTACGACGCGACGGCAGTTGAGGTCGAGCGGCAGGCCGCGTGGGCGCGGGATAACGCCTTCGCGACACCCCTCCCGGGCGACGGTGAGAAGGGCATTTACATCAAGCCCTCGAGCCCCTTTACCTCCGGCAATCTCCATATGGGACACGTCCGCGACTACGCGATCGGAGACGCATACGCCCGTTTTCGGCGCGCCCGTGGCGACACGGTCCTCTTCGGCTTCGGCTTCGACGCATTCGGCCTGCCGGCGGAGATGGCGGCAATCGATCGCAAAGTGGCGCCGGCGGACTGGGTGGAGGGCTGCGGCGAGCGCATGCTGGGACAGATGAAGCGGCTCGGCTTCTCCTTCGACTACGACCGTGTTTTCTACAGCTCCGACGAGGGCCAGTATCGCTGGTCTCAGTGGCTATTTCTCGCCCTGCTCGAGGCAGGGCTGATCTATCGCGATGACACGACCGTCGACTGGTGTGACCACTGCCGTACGACGCTCGCCTCTCTCCAGGTTGAGGACGGCACATGCTGGCGTTGCCACAATGAGGTCCGCCTAATTCGGCGCCCAACCTGGTTCCTCAAGATCACCCCCTATCTCGAGGAGAACGATCGGCGGTTGGCTGACCTTGAGAACTGGGACGAGATCTCGCTTTCGACCCAGCGCTACATCCTCGGGCGCAGCGATGGGGTGGAGGTGAGCGTTGCGAGTCCACAGGGCGAGGAGCTCATCGTCTTCTCGCCGCATGGAGACTCGGTCGCGGCGGCTTCATTCGTGTTGCTTTCACCCCGCCACCCCGACGTGGAGGCCTGGGCGACCGACCAGGTGGTGCGGGATCAACTGGATGAGCTGCGCTCGGGGGGCTGGGAGCGCAGCGCTCGCGACGCCAGGTCGGTGCCATTGGTCGACACCGGCGCTGTTGCGCAGGCCCCGTGGTCTGGGGATCCGCTGCCAGTTCTCGTCTCGCCAATCGTCGATGCGCGCTACGGGCCGACCGCAGCGCTGGGAATCCCCACCGTTGACGAGGCAGACGCGATGATCGCAGCGCGGATCTCGCGGTTGGGGACGGTGAGCGGCGATGGAGAGGGCGTGACCAGACCTGAGGCTGAGCAGGCCGTCCGCTACCGGGCCGCGGACTTCTCGATCTCTCGACAGCGCTTCTGGGGCACGCCGATCCCGATCATTCACTGCGAGGACTGCGGTGCAGTACCCGTCCCCGAGGAGGATCTGCCTGTTGTGCTGCCGCGTGACATTGAGCCGACCGGGGAGGGAAATCCACTGGCCGAGCGCCCCGATTTCGTCGACGTGGAGTGTCCGCGCTGCGGGACAATGGCCCAGCGTGAGACAGACACGCTCGACTGCCATTTCGATGCCCTCTGGCTCTGGGTACCGTCTGCGGTGCCGCCCGAGGCGCGGGCGGAGGAGATGTTTACTCACCCTGATTTGCGTCGCTGGCTTCCCTCAGAGCGCCTCGTCGCCGGCGCAGACAGCGGTGGCTTCGTCTTTGACCAGCGTGTCGTAACCAAGGCTCTGCGGGACATCGGCCCATTCGCCTTCCTTGAGCAGGGCGAGCCTTTTGCGGGCTGCCTATTTCACGAGATGGTGATCGCCGACGGTCGCAAGATGAGCAAGCATCTAGGAAACGTTGTCGACCCGGATCAGCTGGTCGAGCGATACGGCGCCGACACCGTCAGGCTTGCTGTGCTTTATGCAGCCGGACCCGCCAAGACGTTGAACTGGAACGATGGTGCGCTGCGCTTCGCCAGCCGGTTTCTCCACAGCGTTTGGGAGTACGCCCACCAGCGCTTCGAGTCCGTGGCCGACGCCCCTGTCGACGAAGAGGCCAGCGCCGACACTGAGTTCCTGCGGGAGCGGCTGTGCAAGTGGTGCGATAACGGCCTGGAGCGGATCACCGCAGACATCGAGGATCTTCAGATGCACAAGGCCGTTCGTAATGTGACGAGGCTGTTCGAGCGCATCCAGGACTTCGAGAAGCGGGTAGTCGCGCGCCGAGGCGAGCTAAGTCGCCCCGATGCGGAGGCCCAGGTTGCGTCACTACTCCTGCTCGCTCGCGTTCTCGCGCCCTTCACGCCACACGTGGCCGAGGAGATTTTGGTCTCGGCTGGGGAGGACGCCTCCCGGGTCCCGGGTTCTTGGCCTGGATCCCTTGTACTTTCCGTACCGGCGTCCGGTGCTGCGTCTTCCTGAGCGTTTCGATTAGACAATCTAGGTTGACCGGTTGGGGTAAACCTGTTATGAATAGAAGTGCTGACGATCAAGCGCAGTGAAGAGGCAGGGTCCCCGCAAGGGAAGGCTCGCCTGGCACGGCAAAGGGAGAGTCCAGTGCATGAGCCGCGGTAGCGGCGACGGCGCCTAGGTGCCGCCCCCATCGCCCCTGCCTCTTCTTGCGCGATTTCTGCGTTGACGCCAGCAACCTCGCCAGTGCAGTTCCTCGATGAGTTGATGCTCGACCGAGGTGATCACGCTTGGAGTTAGGTTTGCGCAGAAAGACTTGACCGGTAGCTCCGGGTCTGTTATAGCTAGTTCTGCTGACGACCAAGTACCAAGCTATGAGGTGGGAGTCCCCGAAGGGGGGCGACTCGCCTTGCGATGGCAATGGGAGTGTGTCCAGTCATGAGTCGATATGACGACTGTTTTGAGTGCAAAAGGGAGGCGACGGCGCCGCAGGCACTGCCCCACCTCCAGCCGACGGCGCTGCCCGGCATCAAAACTGCTTCGCGCTCCCACCTCTGGCATTTGGTTTCTCGGAGAGGGAGAATGGCCGTGTAAGGCCTGGGGATCAGCAAGTGTGGCCAAGAAATTGGGCCCGTCCCGCGGAGCTGACACCGCGTGGCGGGCCCAATTTTCGTCCAGGGCGAAGCAATACACAGAATTACTTGATCGCTGATTCCCGGTCTGTTATACCCCTTGATCTGATGAGGAGGTGCAACGGGCGGAGGCCGTTCGACAGTACGGGGGGGCGCTCGGTACCCTGCTCGGAGGAGATTTCGCCATGTTGAGCCCCGAGGATCGCACCCGCTCTTGCGCAACCGAACTGGTCTGTCGGGACTGCGGCCGGCGGCTGCCGCTTCTCGATACCACTTCGAAGTGCCTTGGCTGCGGCAACGGGCTCGACATCGACTACGACTACGAGAAGGCCAAGGCTCGGCTCGGAGAGGTGCCGCCGGCAGAGCGCGAGATCAACATCTGGCGCTTCGAGGAGCTGCTGCCAATCGTTGACGCAAAGGCTCAGGCGCGGGTTGGGCGCTACAGCGGCCGCACGCCGTTGATCCACGCCAACCGCCTCGGTGCCGAGCTGGGGCTAAAGAAGCTCTACCTGAAGGACGACAGTACTTCGCGACCCAGTCTCTCCTACAAGGACCGGGTCGTCTCGATGGCGGTCGCCCGCCTGTTGGAGCTGGGTAAAGAGGAGATCGGCTGCGTCTCTACCGGCAACGTCGGCACCGCGGTCGCCTCGCTTGCCGCCAAGGCCGGCGTCGCCGCTTACGTCTTCTACCCGTCCAATATGGAGCGTGGCAAGGCGCGGGCCTGCCGTGCGCTCGGTGCTGCTGTCTGCCAGCTCGACGGTAACTACGACGAAGCCAACCGCGCTTGCCGCGAGCTGGCCCTGGCCAGCGGCATCCAGTTCGCCAACATCACCCTGCGGCCGTTCTACGCCGAGGGGGCGAAGACGGTCGCCTATGAGGTGGTCGAGCAGCTGGAGTGGGCGGCGCCGGACCACATCGTCATCCCGGCAGCCGGCGGCACGCTTTCTTCTCGCGTACACAAGGGGCTGAACGAGCTTGAGACGGTGGGACTGGCGGAGACCTCAGCGGTCAAGATCAACGTGGCACAGGCTGAGGGTTGCAGTCCGATTGCGACCGCGATCAGCGACGGCTCGGGTGAGATCCAGCCGCAGACCCCGCATACGGCAGCCCACTCGATCGCGATCGGCGCGCCCGGCGACGGCCCGCTGGTGGTCGACGCGGTGATGTCGCGCGGCGGCAGCGCCGCGACCGCCACCGACCAGGAGATCTTCGAGGCGATCGATCTGCTCGGCGCCACCGAGGGCATCCTCACTGAGCCCGCCGGCGGCACCACGATTGCCTGCACCGCCAGGCTCGCCAGCGAAGGCAAGCTCGGCCCCGACGACACCGTAGTCGCGATCGTCAGCGGCAACGGCTATAAGACGCTCGACGAGCATCCCGACAAGCCCTGGGCCGAAGGCGTCGCCTGCGACGTAGACTCGATGACCGAGATGCTCGAAGAGTTCCGCCAGCACGGCGTCGGCGCCACCCTCAGCTGATCTACGAGCAACGCAACCCGCGCCAGCCGTGTTCCAGAAGGCCTGATCAAGGGCGACCGTCTGACGACGCCCGAGGGCGGCGACGGCCCGCTGTACCAGAACGCCTGACACAGGCGAGCGCGCGTGAGATAAAACGGCGTCCACGGCATGCTTTGCCCCAGAATTGCGATGCCGGAGGAGGGACTCGAACCCCCGACACGCGGATTATGATTCCGCTGCTCTAACCAGCTGAGCTACTCCGGCGGGGTGAGGGATCGTAGCGATGGCTGGGTGGCTTTCGTCGGGGGGCGCTAAGGCATAGCCTTGGTGGCGATGACGCAGGAACTGGACAGGGCGGTTCGGGCGATTCTGCGCGATTGCCTGCGCGTGGAACCGGGCGAAGAGGTGCTGGTGATCTGTAATCCCGTCACCGAGGACATCGGAGCATTGATGCGGATCGAGGCCGAGGGCGACGGGGCATTTGCGACGCTGGCGGTTATCTCAGAGCTTGACTCCCACGGGGCCGAGCCGCCGGTAGCGGTGGCGGCGGCAATGGTCGCCTCGCAGGTGGTCCTGGCGCCGACGATCCAGTCGCTGTCGCACACCTCCGCCCGACGGGCCGCAAGCCAGGCCGGGGTGCGGATCGCAACTCTCCCCGGAGTCACAGAGGACATGCTCGGGCGGCTGATGAACGCCGACATGCGCAAGCTGCGCCGTCGGGGTGCTGCCGTCGCCGCCGCCCTGCGAGATGGTGAGGAGGCGCGGATTACCTGCCGACACGGGAGTGACCTACGACTGGGGCTGAAGGACCGGATTCCCATTGCCGATGCCGGTGTCCTCAATGCCCGCGGTGCATTCGGCAACCTGCCTTGCGGTGAGGCGTTCGTCTCCCCGCTCGAGGGGACAACGGAGGGGACGCTAGTCGTTGACGGCTCGATCGCCGGCGTGGGCAAAGTCGAGACGCCGGTCGAGCTGACGGTGCGCGGCGGCCATCTGACCGACGCGACCGGGCCCGAGGGCGCGACTCTGCTCGAACTGTTGACCATGCATGGCGAGGACGGCACCAACGTCGCCGAGCTGGGGATCGGCACCAACGAAGAGGCGACGCTGACAGGCAACATCCTCGAGGACGAGAAGATCCTCGGCACCGCCCACGTCGCCTTCGGGGCCTCGGCGGCGATTGGGGGAAGGGTTCAGGTCCCTGTCCACCTCGACTGCGTGATCGTCGAACCGACGGTGGAAATCGACGGCACCGAGATTGTCCGCGGCGGCGATCTCCTCCTCTGACCCGGTGACTCCGACCCTCCTCGCCGTTCCCAACGTCTCCGAGGGTCGCGACCCCAGTCAAATAGAGAGCTTGGCGGCCACCTTTTCCCGCGGCGCCACTCTGCTCGATCGCCATTCCGATCCGGACCACGGTCGCACCGTCTTCACCTTGGCCGCGGGCCCAGCCCCACTGCGCGAGGTCCTGCTCTCCGGCGCGGAGCAGGCGATCGAGACGGTCGACATGGCCGCCTATGACGGGCAGCACCCGGCCGTGGGTGCGCTCGATGTCTGCCCTGTGGTCTGGATCGACCCGGCCGACCAGACTGCCGCCCGGACCGAGGCGCTCACCGTCGCCGAGCAGATCGGCGGCCTCGGCGTACCGGTCTTCCTCTACGGAGAGATGGCAACTCGTCCCGAGCACGCCGAGCGGGCCTACTTCCGCAACGGCGGGCTGGCCGAGCTGTGGCTGCGGATGGAGGGGGGCGAACTCCAGCCCGATCATGGCCCCGGGCTGCCGCATCGTACGGCCGGCGTGACCCTGGTGACCGCGCGTCCCCCGCTGGCGGCGTTCAACGTCGAACTCGACAGCGAAGACCTGGAGGTGGCTCGTGCCGTCGCGGCAGGGCTGCGCGAGTCCGGTGGCGGCCTGGCCGGCGTTCGGGCCATGGGGCTGGCGCTCTCCGGCGGGCGTACCCAGGTCTCGACCAACGTGCATGATCCGCTCGCCCTGCCCCTGCGTGAGGTGGTCGACTGCGTTCGGGTCCTGGCGGCCAAGCTGGATACCAGGCCGGTCGAAGCCGAGATCGTCGGCCTCGTACCCGCGGCGGCGCTCTCGGCCTTTCCCACCGACCTGCCGATCCGCGACTTCGATCCCGCGGCCCAGACGATCGAGGCGCGCCTGCCGGCCGCCTCCTGAGCGGCGTTGCTCGCTAGATTCCCGGCATGGCCCAGACCAAGAAGAAGCGTCGCCGCAAGCACCGCGGCACCCAGGGTGGCCGCGTCGACCCTAACCGCCGCCCCGCCCGTCCGCGCAGCCGCGCCGAGGCAAAAGCTAGGGCCCGTGCCGGGACCAAACGCGCCCCTAAGGTCGACGCTCCGCCGACCTGGCGCAACTCCGCCCTGCGCGGAATCGGCGCAGCCGTGATCTTCACCGTCTTGCTGCTGGTGATCTTCAAACGTCCAGCCGGTGCGGCGCTCGGTCTCGGCGCCTTCATGCTGGTCTTCTACATACCGGCCGGCTACTACATCGACATGATGATGTGGCGGCGTCGCGAGCGGGCGCGGATGCGCTCCGGCGACAGCTCGTGAGTCTCGACGTCCACCAGCTGACCGTCGGCGCGATCGGCGAGAACTGCTTCATCGTCCGCCGCGAGGGATTGGACGCCGGGGTGGTGATCGATCCTGGCGAGGAGCCGGAGCGGATCTCCGCCGAGATCAAGGAGACGGGGATGAAGGTCGAGGCGATCCTGGTCACCCACTGCCACTTCGACCACATCGGCGCTGTTGCCCCGCTGGCAAAGGTGACCGGCGCCCCCGTCTACTGCCCCAAGATCGAGGTGCCGGTACTCGCCGACATCATGTCCTTCGTGCCGATGCCCGGCTTCGGACCGTACGAAAGCTACGAGGCGGACGTGGAGGTAGAGGGCGGCGAGGTGTTGGAGTTGGCGGGGCTAACCCTGGATGTCATCTTCACGCCCGGCCACAGCCCCGGCCACGTCACCTACTCGGTGCGAGGCGAGGAGGTGATCTTCTCCGGCGATGTGCTCTTTCAGGGTTCGGTCGGAAGGGTGGATCTCCCCGGCGGTGACGGACCGACGCTGATCCGGTCGATCTCCACTCTGATCGATACTCACTCCGCCGAGACCAGCGTCTACCCGGGTCACATGGGCGTGACAACCCTCGGAGCAGAGCAGGCAACCAACCCTTTCTTGGCCGAGCTGCGGCAGTAGGCAGCCGATCGGTCCCCGGCGCAGGTAAGGTCGCGACGTGGCTGGACACAAGTACCAAGCACCCCGTGGGACATTCGACGTCTTGCCTTCTGCCGCGCGCGCTCGCGACCGAGTGCAGCGTACGGCAGCCGAGATCTTCGCCCGCGCCGGCTTCGAGCCGATCGCCACGCCCGTGTTCGAGGACACCGAGCTGTTTGAACGCGGAGTCGGCCACTCCACAGACATCGTCCGCAAGGAGATGTTCAGCTTCGAGGACAAGGGTGGGCGCGGCCTCACCCTGCGACCGGAGGGAACCGCGCCGATCTGTCGCGCCTATGTCGAGCACGGGATGCACAAGCTGGCACAGCCGGTGAAGCTCTCCTATCTCGGCCCTTTCTTCAGGCACGAGCGTCCCCAGGCGGGCCGTTACCGCCAGTTTCACCAGCTCGGAGTCGAGACAATCGGCACCGACTCACCCCTCGCCGACGCCGAGGTGATCGGCCTGCAGGCAGAACTGCTTGCGCAGCTTGGTGTGCCTGGAGTGGAGCTGCGACTGGGCAGCCTCGGCTCCTTCGAAGCCCGCCAGGCTTACCTCGAGGAGCTGAAGGCCCATCTGCACGCACACGAGGGAGACCTCTCGACCGACGTGCGTGAGCGGATCGATGCCAACCCCTTGCGTGCATTCGATTCCGACGACGAAGGCACGCGGACGGTGATGGCGGCAGCGCCGAAGCTGGTCGAGCGACTGGAGGGGGAGGACGCCGAGCACTTCACCGAGGTGCGTGCGCTGCTCGACGCAGCCGGGGTCGAATACACGATCGACCCGACTCTGGTGCGTGGCCTCGATTACTACACGCGCACGATCTTCTCCTTCGTCTGCGACCGGCTCGGCGCCCAGTCTGAGATCGGCGGCGGCGGTCGCTACGACGGGCTGGTCGAGCAGCTCGGTGGACCGGCGACACCGGCGATCGGTTGGGCCGCGGGGATCGAGCGGATCCTGTTGGCCCTGGACGAGGAGCCCGAGACGGAGGGACGCGATGTCTTCATCTCCTACGCTGCCGACGACAGTGGCCAGCGGGCGCTGGCGCTCAGCCTCGCCCGCGACCTGCGCAGCGCTGGCCTTTCCGCCGAGTTCGACCTTGCTGGGCGTGGACTCAAGGGCCAGCTCAAGCACGCCGACCGCATTGGGGCCCGCCGGGTACTGATCCTCGAAGGCGACGGGGCGGCCCAGCTACGCGACATGGAGAGTCGCGAGCAGCGCCCCGTCGATACCGCCAGCCTGGTCGAAGAGATCGTCAGGGGCAAGCCATGACCGAGTTCCCTGCGCTGCAGCCAAACGACTACCGCGATACGTGGTGCGGCCAAGTGCTTAGCGACCGTGTTGGCTCCGGGGTACGGGTCTCCGGCTGGGTCCACCGCCGCCGCGATCACGGTGGGCTGATCTTCATCGACCTGCGCGATCGCACCGGCATTGTCCAACTCGTCTTCAATCCTGACGAGGCCGGCGGCGCTTTTGAGCTTGGCCACAAGCTGCGCGCCGAGGACGTTCTGAGCGTGACCGGAAGCGTCGTTCAACGCTCGCCGGAGACGGTGAACGTCGACCTCCCCACTGGTGAGGTGGAGTTGAAGGTGAGCGCCGCGGAGCTGCTTGCCGACGCTGAGACGCCACCCTTCCAGATCGAGGGCTTCGCCGGTGAGGTCGGAGAGGACGCTCGCCTGCGCTACCGCTATCTCGACCTACGCCGGGATCAGATGCGCGACGCGCTCGTCCTCCGCCATCGGGTCACCGCGGCGATGCGTGAGTTCCTCGATGGTGAGGGCTTCCTCGATATCGAGACGCCGATGTTGACCCGGTCTACTCCCGAGGGCGCCCGCGACTTCCTCGTCCCCAGTCGGCAGCAGCAGGGCTCCTTCTACGCTCTGCCGCAATCGCCCCAGCTTTTCAAGCAGCTGCTGATGGTGGCCGGATTCGAGCGCTATTACCAGGTGGCACGTTGCTTTCGCGACGAGGCGACCCGCGCTGATCGCCAGGCTGAGTTCACCCAACTCGATGTGGAGATGTCCTTCGTCGACGTCGATGATGTGATCGAGGTCAACGAACGGCTGCTCGCCCACGTCTTCGAGCGCGCCGGGGGACCAGCGATCGAGACGCCGATGGAGCGGATGGCCTATGACGAGGCGATGGATCGCTTTGGTACCGACCGTCCCGACCTGCGCTTCGGGCTCGAGCTGGTCGATCTCGGTGAAGCACTGAGGGAGACCGAGTTCAAGGTCTTCCAATCTGTGCTCAAGGGAGGCGGCGCGGTGCGCGGGCTCAACGCGGGCCGGCGTGAGGTGCCGCGCTCGGAGCTGGACGGCCTGATCTCCCGTGCCCAAGAGCTCGGCGCCAAGGGCTTGGTCTGGGCCTTCCGCGAGGGGGAGGGCTGGCGCTCGCCGACCGCCAAGTTTCTTTCCGAGGCCGAGCTACGTGACCTCAATACCCGGCTTGGAGCCGAGGAGGGAGACCTGCTGTTGCTCGTCGCCGATGAGCGCTCGGTCACCGACGCGGTACTGGGTCAGCTGCGCATAGACCTCGCCGAGCGATTCGAGTTGATCCCCGAGGGGGAGGACCGTCTCGTCTGGATCGTCGACTGGCCGCTGATGGAGTGGAACGCGGCCGAGGGGCGCTGGGATGCGTTGCACCACCCGTTCACCGCTCCTGCAGGCGAGTTCGATCTCGACGACCCCGGTGCGGCCCGGGCGCTCGCTTACGACATCGTCTGGAACGGACAGGAGCTGGGCGGCGGCTCGATCCGTATCAGTCGTGCCGACGTACAACAGGCGGTCTTCGGGGCGCTTGGAATCGACGCCGAGCAAGCCGAGGCGCGCTTCGGCTTCCTGCTCGAGGCACTGCGCTACGGCGCGCCACCCCACGGCGGTATCGCCTACGGAGTCGACCGCATCGTGCAGCGGCTCTACGGGGCTGAGACCATCCGCGACGTGATCGCCTTCCCCAAGACCGCTTCGGGCTTTGACCTGCTGACCGGAGCGCCAGCCCCGGTCGACGACATGCAGCTAAAGGATTTGGGGATCTCTCTCCATCAGCGCCGCCTCGCCGGGCACTGAGATGGGTTTCTTTGGCCGGATCCGGGCGGTGTTCGGAACCCGGCCGCCTGGGCCGGGGGCGACCCCGGTCCACGTTGACGACCCCCGATTCGACAGCTGGGAGGTCGTGCGCGACTTTGCTGACGTGAGGACGGCGAGGGCCTGGCACCAGGCACTCGAAGAGGCAAAGATCGAGGCTGTGCTGACTGCCGACTGGCCACTGGACCGCTTCGGTCATGGCGACATAGCCCTGCGAGTACGAGGGCCAGACTGGAGCGAGGCAGAGTGGCTACTTTCGAATCTGGACGATTGACCGTTAGCCGTGAGCCCACGTCACTGCTACGGTTGCTCCGAGGTTCGAGCCCGTACGTGAGTCGTCTCACCGTTTGACCCAACACAAACGGCGCGGGAGCTGATCTCTCTTGGTCCTGTGGGACTGGGAGGAGGCGCCCACCCTTTACTTCAAGGGATCAAAGCCAGAGGCGATACCGGCGGGCTGGAGCCTCTTTTTTTGCACGTTCTTGACATTGAGCGCACCATCCGCGCGCCGGCTCCAGGCAGGATCGGCCTATGTCGGATGAGGCGCCGATTTCCCATGTCGTAGCTGAAAAATCGGCGCCTCGTTCGATCGATGGTCAGATTGGGGATCTTGCGGAGGCCCAGCACGGGGTCGTAAGTCGGCGGCAGCTCTTGCGACTTGGGCTGGGGAGGGGAGCAATTGAGGATCGGATTGCTCGCGGCCAGCTCCGGCGTGTTCAGTGGGGTGTCTATGCCGTCGGCCATCGACCAGTGAGTCAAGAGAGTCGCTGGATGGCGGCGGCCCTCTCAGCTGGATCCGGTGCCGTGTTGAGCCATCGCTCGGCGGGCTCGCTTTGGCGGATCTTGCCGCAGGCGTCGATCCTGCCCGAAGTGACCAGGGAGACCCGGTGCCAAGCGCGGTCAGGCTTGAAGTCGCATTGCGGGGTGCTGAGAGCCGACGAAGTCAGGCGCGTGGGCCGAATACCGGTTACCTCGCCTCCGCGCACAGTGTTCGACGTCGCAGCGTCCTTGACGATGGGTGAGCTGGAGAGGGCGCTGAACGAGATGGAAGTGCGCGGGATCACAGACGAGCTATCGATCCCCGACCTGCTGGAGCGATACCCGCGCAAACGAGGCTCGGTGAAGCTACGTGTCCTGCTCACGGATGAGACGGCCCTTCGGGGGATCTCCCGCGAGGAGCTGGAGGAACGGTTTACCGCTGTCCTCGAAGGCAGCGACCTACCACCGCCGCGACGCAATGCCGATCTGGCGATACGCGGTCGCATCATTGAAGCGGATTGCCTGTGGGCGGAGCAGCGCGTCATCGTCGAGCTCGATGGTCGCGCGGCGCACGGCACCCGTCGGGCGTTCGAGAGGGACCGGGAGAGGGATCGTCTCCTGCAAGTCGATGGCTGGAGGGTGGTGCGAATTACGTGGCGGCAGCTGCGCGACGGTGCCCCCGCGGTGCTTGCCGATCTGAGCACGTTGCTGCGCGCGCCGCCGCCTCGTCTTACCCTGTAGCGGATGGACCGAGAGCTACTCGAGGAATACCTTCGCGATGAGAGCCGGCGTGATGCTGTACCGCTCGGCGCCTTCACGGGTGCAGCCGGGGGCGCGGCCTGCGGGGACCTGTCGCGTGTCTCTCTTCTCGTAAAGGACGGGGTGGTCGAGCGGGCCACCTTCGATGCCGAGGGGTGTGGGGCTACGCGGGCGGCTACGGCGGCTGTGGCCGAGATGGCCGAGGGAGGGGTGGTGCTTGACGTCGCTCGAATCGGGACGGATGAGGTAGATAAGGCGATTGGGGGGTTGACCCCGGCCAAGCGGCATGCCGCGCAGCTTGCTGCTGACGCCTTGCACCGGGCGCTGGCTCAGGCTGCTGCATCACCCGAGCGGCTGGGGGAGACCGCGGGTGATCGGGTATTGGTCGCAATGTCGGGTGGCGTGGACAGTGCGGTGGCGGCGTTGCTCGAACAGGAGCGGGGGGCCGAGGTCGTCGGCGTGACGCTGAAGCTTTGGGCCGACCCGGAGACGGATGGGGCGAAGGCCTGCTGCTCGCCGGAGGCGGTGCTCGGCGCACGGTCGCTGGCGCACTCGCTTGGGATCCCGCACCTGACCTTGGACTTGGAGGAGGAGTTCCGCCGGCGCGTCGTCGCCGAGTTCGTCGATGGCTATGCAGCTGGCAGCACGCCCAACCCGTGTATCGCCTGCAACGGCGAGGTGAGGCTTGCTGCGATGATCGACCTGGCCGGGCGGCTCGGGGCCACCCATCTCGTCACCGGTCACTACGCACGGATCGTCGATGACGGGAGCGGCCCGCTTCTCGCCGCCGCCTCCGATGAGAACAAGGACCAGAGCTACATGCTGGCGGCCCTTCCCCCCGGCCTACTCGAACGGGTGCGCTTCCCGCTGGTCGAGCTGACCAAGCCCGAGGTGCGCGAGATCGCCGCCCGCCACGATCTCGCCGTCGCCCGCAAGCCCGAGAGCCAGGATCTCTGTTTCCTCTCCGGTCAGGGTAAGGCTGACTTCCTGCGTCGCCACGGCGGCTTGCGTGAGCGCGAGGGCGACTTGATCGATCGCTCGGGCCAACCGGTAGGCCGCCATCGCGGCCACCATAACTTCACCGTCGGCCAGCGTCGTGGGATCGGTGGTGGGGCGGATGAGCCGCTCTACGTGCTCGCCACCGACGCCGCCTCGAATACGGTCACGGTGGGTCCTCATCGCGAGCTGTTGGCACGCTCGGTGCGGCTTCGCAACGCCGTCCTGCACCGCGGCGGACCGAGCATCGACGCTGTGCGGCTTCGCTATCGCTCGCAGCCCGTGCCCGCCGCTGTTGGCGGAGCGGAGGCCGGCAACCACCCTGAGCTGGAGGTTGAGCTGGGTGAGGACTTCGCCGGCGCCTCGCCCGGCCAAACAGCCGTCCTGCTGGCCGGCGAGGCGATCGTCGGACACGGCACCATCATTGCGGCCGCCTAACACCGCGCTCAGTCCTTAGGCTCCCGCTGATGAAGGCCACCGAGATTCGCCAGACCTACCTCTCCTTTTTCGAGGAGCGAGGACATAAGGTCGTCCCTTCGGCATCTCTGGTTCCTGCCTCGCACGATCCCTCTGTCCTACTGACAACGGCGGGGATGCAGCCGTTCAAGCCGTATTTCCTCGGCCGCGAAGAGCCTCCGGCCCGTCGCCTCGCCGACGTGCAGAAGTGCTTTCGCACCACAGACATCGAGGAGGTCGGCAACACCGCCCGCCACCTGACCTTCTTCGAGATGCTCGGCAACTGGAGCTTCGGCGACTATTTCAAGGAGGAGTCGATCCCCTGGGGCTGGGAGCTCTCGACCGAGGGCTTCGGGATGGACCCCGAGCGAATTTGGGTCACCGTCTTCGGCGGTGACGAGGAGCTTGGCCTTGGTCCCGACGAGGAGGCGATCGAAGTTTGGCGCCGGGTCGGGGTTCCGGACGAGCGGATAGTCCATCTCGGTCGCGAGGACAATTTCTGGCAGGCGGGACCGGCCGGCCCCTGCGGCCCCTGCTCGGAGCTCTACCTCGACCGCGGCGAGGATTTCGGCGCGCCCGGCGAGCGACCCGGCGACGACACCGATCGCTTCCTTGAGTTCTGGAACCACGTCTTTATGACCTATGACCTCAGCGCCGACGGCTCGCTGGCCGAGTTGCCGATGCGAAACATCGACACCGGCATGGGCCTCGACCGGATGGCCGCGATTCTCCAGGACGTTCCCTCGGTCTTTGAGACGGACCTCGTCAGGCCCCTGGTTGACCTCGCGGAGGAGATGTCGGGTCTCTCCTATGCAGACGGCGGTGCCGTCACCCGGGCGATGCGGATCGTCGCCGACCATTCCCGTGGCGCCGCCTTCCTGATTGCTGACGGAGTGGTTCCCTCCAATGAGGACCGTGGCTACATCCTGCGCAGGATCATGAGACGGGCAATCCAGCAGGGGCGCGCACTCGGCCTCGAGGCGCCCTGGCTCGGTCGCTTCGCCGAGCGAGCGATCGAGATCATGGGTGAGGCCTATCCCGAGCTGGCGGCGGAGCGCGAGACGATCGCCCGCTGGGTCGACGACGAGGAGGAGAGCTTCGGCCGCACCCTAGAGCGCGGCACTGAGCTGCTGGAGCGACTGGTCGCCGAAGCCCAGGAGTCCGAGACCTCATGGATCGACGCGGCAGATGCCTTCAAGCTCCACGACACCTACGGCTTCCCCTACGACCTGACCAAGGAGCTTCTCGCCGAGAAGGGCCTCTCGGTCGACGACGGCGGCTTCGAGGAGCTGATGGAGGAGCAGCGCCAGCGTGCCCGCGTCGGCTCCGCTACTGCGCACGGCTCCGAGGACCGTCATCAGCGAGTGATCGTCTTCGCTGGCGAGGCGCCCCCGACTCGCTTTGTCGGTTTCGAGACGCTGCGAGCGACCACCGGCCTCGCCGCGGTTGAGAGCGACGACAGTCGGGCCCTGGTCAAGCTCGAGGAGAGCCCTTTCTACGCCGAGGGCGGCGGCCAGGTCGCCGACTCGGGGGTGTTGCGCTGGCAAGGCGGCGAAGCCCGGGTTGTCGACGTCTATCGAGTTGGCGAAGACCAAGCCTTGGAGGTGGAGTTGGCGGGGGAGATCGACCCCGCGATCGCCGTCGAGGCTGAGGTCGACCGCGAGACGCGCCACGCGACGATGCGCAACCACACTGCTACGCACCTTCTGCACGCGGCGTTGCGCGAGCGACTCGGCACCCACGTGCGCCAGGCGGGTTCCGCCGTCCGCCCCGACAAGCTGCGCTTCGACTTCACCCACGGCCAGGCGCTCGGCGCCGCCGAGCTGCGGATCATCGAGGACCGGGTCAACGAGTGGGTCAAGGCGAGCCTGCCGGTTCGCTGGTTGGAAATGGAGCGGGCGGAGGCAGAGCGACTCGGCGCGATGGCCCTCTTCGGTGAGAAGTACGGCGAGTGGGTGCGGATGGTCGAAGTCGACGGGGTATCCCGCGAGCTTTGCGGTGGGACCCACGTCGCCAACACAGCCGAGGTTGGCATCTTCAAGATCGCTTCGGAGAGCTCTAGCGCCGCCAACGTGCGCCGCGTCGAAGCGCTCACCGGCCCGGCAGCGATCGACTGGTTTCGTGAGCGCGAGGACCGGCTCCACGAGGTCGGCGACCTGCTCGGCACCCCGCAGGACCCCCTCGCCGGTGCACGTCGCGCCGCAGAGCGGTTGCGCGAGGCAGGCAAGGGAGCGCAGCAAGCGCAGAAGCAGCTGCTCGGCGACGAGGCAGAGCGGTTGGTCACCGAGGCGACCGAGATAGGCGGACTGAAGCTGGTTGCCTCACGTTCACCCTTGTCCGATCAAAAGCAGCTACTCGAGCTGGCCAACCGCGTCCAGTCCAAGCTTGGCGGAGACTCGGCAGTTACCCTAGGTGGTGGCGAGGGAGGCAAGGTTGCACTTGTCGTGCTCGTCTCCAAAGGGGCCGTGGCGCGCGGGCTCTCCGCGGCAGAGATTGTCCGTGAGGCGGCGCCGATCGTCGGCGGGGGTGGCGGTGGCCGCGACGACATGGCCCAGGCAGGGGGCAAGGACCCCTCGAAGCTTGACGAGGCGCTGGCGGTTGCGCGAGCTGCAATCGAGCACAAGAGCGGGTAGGACATGCGCGTCCTCGCCCTCGACCACGGCACCGCCCGCATCGGCTGTGCGATGTCGGATCCAAGCGGAACCCTGGCGACACCGCTGCCGGTGATCGAACCGCCGGAGCCGCGATCGGTGGCTGAGCTGGTCGCCGAGCATGGGGTCGAGATGGTCGTCGTCGGCCTCCCGCTTCACCTCAGCGGGGAGGAGGGAAGCCAGGCGGCCCTGGCACGCTCCTTCGCCGGGGAATTGGAGGCGATCCTCAACGTTCCGGTCGAAATGTACGACGAGCGCCTGACTACCCGCATGGGCAATGCAAGCAAGCGCGAAGGGGCGTCAGCGGCACCAGATTCGCTTGCCGCGGCGCATCTGCTCCAAACCTTCCTCGAGGGTCGTGCCCTCACTGGGAAACATGACAATGAGTGACGATCCCCTCGCTGCGGAGCGCGAGCAGCGCCGACGCGAGCGGGAAGCGCGCCGTACGGGGGTACCACCTGAACCTAAGCCTGAGCCGAGTAGAGAGTCCAAGCCCCCCAAGCCGGGGCCAGTTCACTCGAACCGCAAGCGACTCGGGGTCGCCCTCGCCCTCGGCGTGGTGTTCCTCGGCCTGGCGGCAATCGCGGCCCTTGCCTACCGCCACTTCCATCGCAGCACGCCGCCACCGGTAGTGGTTCGAACGGTCACCGTGACCGTCCCGGAGGGATACACGCGCTCTCAAACCGCTGAAATCGCTAAGCAAGAAGGCTTGCGGGGTAACTACGTCAAGGAGAGCGTGCGCTCCAAGTACCTCAACCCGGCCAAATATGGTGGCGAGGAAGCCAAGAATCTCGAGGGCTTCCTCTTCCCGGATACCTTCGAACTGGAGAAGCACGCCAAGGCCGCCGACCTGGTCCAGCTTCAACTCGAAGACTTCAAACGCCGGATCGCTGGCGTCGACATGGGCTATGCGCACTCAAAGAACCTGACGGTCTACGACGTGCTCACGATCGCCTCGATGATCGAGCACGAGGCCGGAGTCCCGAGCCAGCGAAAGCTGGTCGCGGCGGTGATCTACAACCGTCTTCACGAAGGGATGCCATTGGGCATCGATGCCACCACTCGCTTCGCCACCGGCAACTACACCCGCCCCCTAACCGAATCCGAACTAGCGGTCGACTCGCCCTACAACACCCGCACCAACGCCGGCCTGCCGCCTGGGCCGATCGACAGTCCCGGCCTCGCCTCGATCGAAGCCGCCGCGCACCCGGCAAAGGTTGACTACCTCTTCTACGTCGCCGAACCGGGGGCGTGCAACAAGCTCGCCTTCTCCTCGACCGAAGCCGAATTCAACGCCGACGTCGAACGCTACAACTCGGCCCGCGAAGCAGCCGGCGGCAACTCGCCGGACAGCTGCGGGGAATAAGGCCGTGCCGCGCCTCGCCGTACTCGGGCACCCTGTCGGCCACTCGCGCTCGCCGGCGATCCAAAACGCGGCGCTGGGCGCACTGGGTATGGGCGAGGAGTGGAGCTATGAGGCGATCGACGTAGCGCCAGATGCCTTCGAGGCGCGAGTGCGAGCGATGCCGAGTGAGGGATTTGCCGGGGCCAACGTCACCGTCCCGCACAAGGAAGCCGCGCTCGCCCTCGTCGACGAGCACTCCGAGACCGCGCGTGAGATCGGTGCCGCCAACACGTTGGTTTTCGCGAACGGTGAGATTCGCGCCGAGAACACCGATGCCGAGGGGCTACTGAACGCGCTCCCCGCTTCACCGAGTGGCAAACGGACACTGGTACTCGGCGCGGGCGGGGCGGCCCGGGCCGTCGTCTGGGCCCTGCTACGCGAGGGCGCCGAGGTGGACGTCTGGAACCGCACCGGGCTACGTTCGCGCAACCTCTGCGAAGAGTTGGGAGGCGCGCCGGTCACCGCTCCCGACCAGACGGTCTATGAGTTGATCATCAACTCAACCGCGGTGGGCCTGGGAGGCGAGGACCCCTTCGCAGAGTTGCCACTGGACCCTGCTCGCTTCGCGCCTGAGCAGACCGTGGTGGACATGGTCTACGGCCTGAAACCGACCAGCTTGCTGCGCGCCGCCGGAATGGCTGGATCGGCCACGGTCGATGGTCTCGAGATCCTCGTCCAACAGGGCGCCCTATCGCTAGGAATCTGGACCGGCCGCAAGCCCCCACTCGACACCATGCGCGCCGCCGCCCGCTCCTGAAAGCCGAGTGGTCATTGATGTCGCCTATGGCCGGCTCAACTGACCACTCGCCGCGCCGATAGCCTTGGCGGCCTGATGAGCGGATTCAGGTTCACCACAGCGGGCGAGTCGCACGGGCCTGGGCTCGTCGCGATCGTCGAGGGGATGCCCGCTGGGCTCCAGCTCGACCGCGAGGCGCTGGACCGCGACATGGCACGCCGCCAACTCGGCCACGGCCGCGGCGGGCGGATGAAAATCGAGACCGACACGGTCGAGGTCCGCTCCGGCCTGCGCCATGGCCGCACGCTTGGAAGCCCTATCGCCGTCCTCGTCGCCAACCGTGACTTCGCTAACTGGGAGGAGCGGATGAGCCCTTGGCCGGTCGAGGCCGAGGTCGACGAGGTGCATCTGCCACGGCCAGGCCACGCTGATCTGGTCGGCGCTCAGAAGTACGGCCACGCCGACATCCGCAACGTTTTGGAGCGGGCGAGCGCGCGGGAGACTGCCGCTCGGGTGGCCGCCGGTTCGATCGCCCGCGGCTTTCTTGCAGCCCTGGGCGTCAGTGTCTACAGCCACGTCACTCAGATCGCCTCCGTCGCGGCACCGGAGCAGGTGGATCTGAGTCCGAAGGACTTCGCGGGTGTCGACGACGATCCCGTTCGCTGCCTCGACCCAGCCGCCAGCGCGACGATGGTGGAGGAGATCAACCGCCTGCGCAAGGCCAATGAGAGCCTCGGCGGGACCTTCGAGGTCCGCGCTTTCGGCCTCGTTCCTGGTCTCGGCTCCCACATCTCCTGGGAGGATCGCCTCGACGGCCGCCTCGCCGGCGCCGTCGCCTCGATCCAGTCGGTCAAGGGCGTCTCGATCGGCGAAGCTTGGGACGTAGCAACCCGTCCTGGTTCTGAGGCACACGACGAGATCTTCTGGTCGCAGGATCGTGGCTACCACCGTGAGACCAACCACGCAGGGGGGGTTGAGGGCGGGATGACGAACGGTCTACCGCTCTCGGTTCGCGCGGCGATCAAGCCGATCTCGACCTTGACCAAGCCGCTGCGCTCGGTCGACACCGAGACCAAGGAGCCCGCCCAGGCGCTGCGCGAGCGCACCGATTCAACTGTCGTCCCGGCCGCGGCCGTCGTCGCCGAGGCGATGGTCTGCCTCACCCTGGCCGGCTGCTACCGCGAAAAGTTCGGCGGCGATCACATCGACGACGTTCTCGCGGCCGTCGAGGCATACAAGCGCAGAATCGATTTCCGCGGATGAGGTCGCGATTTTCCATGCCCTACATGGGAAATCGGCGTTTCGTTTAGTGATGAGGCCCGCTCTCGTCTTCATCGGCTTCATGGGGGCTGGGAAGTCGACGGCGCTTGCGGCTGCTCGCGGCGCTGGGTTGGAGGCGATCGAGACCGACGCCTTGCTGCAAGATGCGCTCGGCAAGCCCATCTCAACTGCCTTTGAGGAGGACGGCGAGGACGCTTTCCGCGAACGCGAGGCCGAGGTGGTGGGCTCTTTGCTGGAGCGCGCCGATGGCTGCGCGATCGCTCTTGGCGGTGGCAGCGTCCTTTCCGAGCGGGTTCGCGACGAGCTGGGCCGCCACGTTGTCATCTGGCTACAGGTCGACGCGACCGAGGCGTGGGGGCGAATCGCTCGCAGCGACCGCCCACTCGCTCGCGATGCTGATGCTGTTGCGCGTCTACTGGAGGAACGGATTCCCCTCTATGAGCAGCTCGCCGATGCGATCGTTCCACCAGGGGACCGCGACGTGGTCATCCGCGCGATGCCGTCACTGCTTGCGCTGGGCCAGTTGCCGGCCGGGACGAAGATGCTCTGGGCGGCCAGTGCCTCCGGTGAGTACCCGGTCTTCGTTGGTTCCGGTCTGCTCGGGGAGGGACCCTGGCCGCTGCCCGGCCGCCGCTTCTTCATCACCGATAAAACCGTCGGAGGCCTCTATGTCTCACGGATTGAGTCTCCTGCTGCGGTGGCCGAGGTCGAGCCAGGAGAGTCGGCGAAGACGATGGCCGAGACCGAGCGGGTGCTGCGGGAACTCGCCCGAGCCGGGATGACACGCGAGGACCACGTGGTCGCCCTCGGTGGTGGTGTCGTCGGTGACCTGGCGGGATTCTGTGCCCATCTCTACCAACGCGGCGTCCCGGTCATTCAAGTTCCGACCACCCTTGTCGCCCAAGTCGACTCCGCCTACGGCGGAAAGACCGGCGTCGATCTGCCGGAGGGCAAGAATTACGCCGGCGCCTACCACCTGCCGGCGGCGGTGATTGCAGACACCTCAACCTTGACGACGCTTCCCGAGGAGGAGCTCGCCGCCGGCTTCGTCGAGCTGCTGAAGACGGGGCTGCTGGCGGGCGGGGAGCTGTGGCAGCAGGTGATCACCCTCGACTCGCTCAGTCCGGAGTCCCTGGAAAACCTCGTCTTCGCCTGCGCCCGCTACAAGTGCGCGGTCGTGGCCGCCGACGAGCGCGATGCGGGCCAGCGCGCGGTGCTCAACCTTGGCCACACCGTTGGCCACGCGATCGAGGCGGCGAGTGGCTACTCCCGCTACCGCCATGGCGAGGCGGTCGGGCTCGGCCTTCTGGCGGCCCTGCAGATCTCTGACGCGCCCGAGCTCCGCGAGACGGTTGAGTCGATCTTGCGCCGCCGCCGCCTCCCGGTCACCCTCGACAGTGACGTCGACATCGAGCAAACCCTCGCCGCGCTGCAGCGCGACAAGAAGCGGACCGCAGACGGGATCGGTTTTGTCCTCCTTGACGAGCCGGGCACACCCCGAGTTGGGGAACTGGTCGATCCGGCTAAGGTCCGTGCTGCCGTGGAGGAGTTGTACGGATGACCGCCGCCCACAACCGCGTCGCCGTCCTGCACGGTGTCAACTTCGACATCCTCGAGCGCCGCGACCCGGCGGTCTACGGTGGACTCTCGCTTGCCGAGCTGGAGAGGAAGGTCGGTGGCTGGGCGCGTGAGTTGGACCTGGAAGCGATCTTCTTTCAGACAAACTCCGAGGGCGAGTTCGTCGAGTACCTGCACCGGGTGCCAGAGCTAGCCGACGCCACGCTCGTCAACGCCGGCGCCTGGTCTCATTACAGCCGCGCGATCGCCGATGCCCTGGATGTCACCAACCTGCCCGCGGTCGAGGTACACCTCTCCGACGTCGAGTCGCGCGACGAGTGGCGCCGGCTCTCCGTCTTTGATGGCCTGGTCCTGGCAAAGATCTCTGGCAAGGGCCCAGACGGCTACCGCGAGGCGCTCGAGTTGCTCGCCGCGAAGCTAGGCACCGGACTCGCCTGATGCAGGCTCGCGGCGACCGCCTCGCGGCCCTGGTGGCCGAGCGCGAGCTCGACCGCCTTCTCGTCACCAACTTGGTCAACGTCCGCTACCTGACCGGCTTCGGCGGCACCAACGGGGCCTGTATCTGCGGCGCGGAGGTACGTATCTTCCTCACCGACTTCCGCTACACGGAGCGCGCCGAGGTGGAGGTCGAGGGCTGGGATGTCCTCACGGTCACCGACGACTGGCTCGGTGGAATAGCGGGACATCTATCAGGCAGGTCTGGCTTCGAGGACCACCAGATGTCCGTCCGCACCCTGAAGAAGCTCAAGGAGAAGCTTCCCGATGGCGTTGCTCTGGAGGGCGCGGGGGGGACCGTGGAGAAGCTTCGCCGGGTCAAGGACGAGGCCGAGCTGGCGGCGATCGCGGCCGCCGCTGAGCTCGCCGATGAGATCTGGCGCTGGTCCCTGGAGCGCGGCCTTGCGGGCCACAGCGAGCTGGATATCGCACGTGCCGCCGAGGCGCGGATGCGGGAGCTTGGTGCCGAGCCGTCCTTCCCGACGATCGTTGCGGCCGGTCCGAACGGCGCCCTGCCTCATGCCGAACCAGGGGAGCGCGAGATCGGACGAGGTGAGCTGGTCGTCTTCGATATGGGGGCCAAGCTCGACGGCTACTGCTCTGACGGCACGCGCACCTTCTCCACCGGCGAGCCGGGCGAGCGTGCTCGCGAGGTCTACGAGATCGTTCGCGAGGCACAGGAGGCCGCCCTCGCTGCAGTCCGAGCCGCGGCGCGCGCAGAGGAGATAGACACGGTCGCACGCGATCTGATCGCAGCTGCCGGCCACGGTGAGCGCTTCGGGCACGGGCTCGGTCACGGGGTTGGCCTGGAGGTGCATGAGGAGCCGCGCGTCTCGCAACGCTCAGAGGACGTGCTCGGTGTCGGTGAAGTGGTGACGATCGAGCCCGGCGTCTACCTGCCGGGTGAGCTCGGCGTCCGCATCGAGGACCTGGTTGTGGTCGCCGAGGACGGCTATCGCAACCTCAGCGGTCTGCCCAAGGAGCTGAAGCTGGTCGACTGAACCGGCCCTGGGCCAGCCGGCCCCGGCCGCCATGCCCGCTGCATTCTTAAGTGGGCGCCCGCACCGGCCGATGTCTTCGCGTGGAGATAAGGACCAAGATCGCCGGCACCGTGCCCGCTAATACAGAGGGCGCCGCTCCATTGCAGCAAGCGGATTCGTTGGCGGAAATCCGCAACGATGCCCGCCGCGAGCGCCTGCTCGACATGCAGATTCGGCTGCGCCCCTACAGGACCGCGTGTTTCGCCATTCTCGCTTTGGCTCTTGCCTCGGTTTCCGCCGAGGTCGGCTGGTGGTGGGTGGTTCCCCTGACCGTCGGCCTTGCCGGTTTCGCCGTCGCCGACCGCTTCATGCGGGACAGCAGTCATCCTGGACTCTGGGCCGCGACGGCGTGGGGAATTCTGCCGTTGCTGCTGGCGAACGCGGTTCTGACGACGGGCGGGGCGGCCAGCCCCGTCTTGATGTGGTTCGCCCTGCCGGCGGTGACCCTAGGAGCGCGATTCTCGCCTCGCGGGATGGTCCTGGGGACCTTCTACATCCTGGTGCTTCTGCTCATCTGCACCTACGGCCTCGACCCGGCGACGGCCTCTGAACACCACAAGGAGGTGATTGCGGCCGCGGCGCTCGTAATCAGCACGGTGATCCTCTCCGGCGCCCTGGTCGAGTCCGACCGGGCTCACCGGCGCCGCTCGACCCTCGATCCGCTCACCGGGCTATTCAACCGCAACGCACTTGAGCAGCGCCTGGCTGAGCTCGACGGACAGCCCTCGAACCAGGAAGAGGGTCTCTCACACGCCCTGCTGCTCTGCGACCTCGACCACTTCAAGCGCGTCAATGACCTACTGGGGCACGCCGCCGGAGACGCGGTGCTCCAAGACGTTGCCTACACAATGCGGGCAACCCTGCGCGCTGGTGACTCGATTTACCGTGTCGGTGGCGAGGAGATCCTGGTCATCCTTCCCGGCGCGGACGAAGAGGCCGCCGTCGAGATCGCCGAGCGCCTGCGCCAGGACGTTCGTCAGCGTAGGCCGGTTGGCGTCGCCGTCACGGTCAGTATCGGAGTCGCTGTCTCCCAGTCGGACATGGTCAACACCGATGATCTCGTCGCGCGCGCCGATGCGGCGCTTTACTCGGCTAAGGCCGGAGGCCGCGACGCCATCGTGGTGGGTACGTGACCGGGGCTAGCGGCTGAGGTCGACGTCGCTGTCGAGCCTTGCCGCGAAGGCGGCAATCAGCTGAACCGTCGCCTCGACGTCGGCGAGGTCGACCAACTCCACCGGTGAGTGCATGTAGCGAAGGGGGATCGCGACGAGGCCGGTGGGTATGCCGGAGCGGGCGAACTGGACACCGTCGGCGTCGGTTCCGGTGGAGTTCCCGGTCGCGCCGAGCGTGTACTCGATCCCCGCCTCCTCGGCGGTCTCAACCAGCAACTCAAAGAGCTTTGGCGAAAGGGTTGCGCCGCGGAAGATCACTGGGCCCGTGCCGAGCGTGTGGGTGCCTAGTTCCTTCTCGTCGATGCCCGGGGCGTCGGTGGCATGAGTGACGTCAACAACCACTGCGAGGTCGGGGCGGACGGCGAAGGCCGAGGTGCGGGCACCGAAGAGGCCGATCTCCTCCTGAACAGCGGCGATCGCGGCAAAGCTGGCGTTCAGCGGACCTCCCTCGTGACAGCGGCGCAAAGCCTCCAGCGCGACGTAGGCGCCGAGACGGTTGTCCATCGAGCGGGAGACCAGTCTGTCTCCGGCCAAGTGCACCGGCTCACTCGCGATCACAACCGGGTCGCCCACCCGGACCAACCTGGATGCCTCCTCGCGGTTGGCGGCGCCGATATCGATGTGCAGCCCTTTCAACTCAACGACCTTCTTGCGCGCCTCTGCGTCGAGCAGGTGCAGCGGCTTGCGCCCGGCGACACCGAGTACCGGCCCCTCGCGACCCTGTACCTCGACCCGTTGCCCGACCAGAATCTGCGGGTCCCAGCCACCTATCGGTGCGAACCAGAGGAAGCCCTTCTCGTCGATGTGACGGACGACCAGCCCGATCTCGTCGATGTGGCCGACGACGGCGAGTAGGGGTGAGGCTTCGCCGATCCGGGCCACCGAGGAGCCGATCCCGTCAGTCGAAAGCGAGGCGAAGGAGGCTTCTTCGCGCCAGAGCGAGGCGGCGGGCGCCTCATAGCCGGAGGGAGCGGCGACACGTAGGAGCTTGTCGAGTAGTCCGGGGGTCTTGCTCACGAGTGCGGCAGTATGTCGAACCGAACAGACGTCCGTATTTGTCGCAATCAAATAGCGTTCGCGCCGTGAGCGAGAGTGGCATAACGGCGCTAATCACTGGCGCCTCCAGTGGCATTGGCGAGGCCGCCGTGCGAAGGCTCGCGCGTGAGCCGGGCGCGGAGTTGATCCTCGTCGCCCGGCGCGAGGATCGCCTGCGAGCCCTGGCGGAGTCCCTGCCCTGCAAGGCGACCTACGTCGCGGTCGACCTCACCGATGCAGATGCACCGGAGCGGGTTGCCGCGCACGTCGCCCAACAGGGGGGTCGCCTGACTCTGCTCGTCAACAATGCCGGGGCGGCCTGGCGGGGGACTTTCGGAGAGGGCGGCTACGCCAATGTCCACCGCCATATGGAGCTCAACTTCGACGCGGTCGTTCGCCTTACCGAGGCGTTGCTGCCGGTCTTGCGATCCTCCGCGCCAAGTTCGATCGTCAACGTCGCCAGCACGGCAGGCCGGGTCTCTCGCGCCGGGACTGGCTCCTACTCGGCCAGCAAGTTTGCCCTGATCGGTTGGACCGACTCCCTCTACGCTGAGGAGCGCTCGCTCGGGGTTCACGTCGGCCTCGTTCTGCCCGGCTTCATCGCCACCGAGGGCTTCCCGGCAACCGAGTTGCGTGAGAAAGCGCTGACCCGCTGGATCGTTTCTAAGCCCGAGCGGGTTGCAGAGGCGATCGTCGAGGCTGGACTGCGGGGCAAGGCGGAACGCTATGTGCCTCGTGGCTATGCGCTTGCAGCGGTCGCCCGCATCCTCACGCCACGGCTAGTCCGTCGCGTCCTTTCCGGGAGCGCCGCGGCGAGTCTCACCACCAGCACTACCGCCGAAGCCGAGTAGGCGCAGGTCAACCGACGCCAGGCGCCGGGTACGCCGTGCCGGTCAAGGTCTTTTCGAGGGCTCTCAGAGCGTTGCCGTAGAGGATGTCGGCCGCGGCCTCGGCGCCATAGGTGGCTTCGAGCGGCTCGATCAGCTTGCCGAGGTCGTTCGCATACTCGATCCCGCCCACGGTCGGCTTGATGAAGCCGTCGAGGTCGGAGCCGATCCCGACGTGCTCGTGGGAGCCGGTGATCTCGCGAATCGCGTCGATATGCGCGTGCATCGAGGCCAGCGTCCGCGTTAGGTCGCCGGGGTGTCGGAAAAGACCATCGTTGAGTTGGTGATGGGCCATGATTAGGCCGATGACGCCACCGCGGGCGGCGATCGCTTCGATCGTCTCCGCGTTCAGCATGTAGGACTGCTCGCCGAAACGGTAGCCGGCGTGGGTGGCGATCACGGGGAATTCCTTGGGCTCGGTCCCGTGCCTGCAGTCAAGCTCCTTGAGCAGCGCGAAGGTGTCCCGGATCGCGGCCTCGCTCATGTGGCTGATGTCGACGAGGACGCGGTGGCGGTGCATCGCCGCGACCGCGACTCGCCCGAGCTCATTGAGGCCGACCTCGCGCGGTTGCGGGAAGAGGTAGCGGTACTGACCATCGGTGAGGAAGGGGAGGGCGGGGGCGTTGGTCGCGACCTGGCGCCAGAAGAGATGGGCGAGGGTGATGTAGGCGACACCCGCACTCGCGAGCTCGGCGACGCGGGTGTCGATCTGGCTCGCGGTCCCGCCGAGGTGAAAGCCACCCTCGATGCAGTGGGCAAAGCGCGGCAGGTCGTCGCCAGGAGCCAGCTCCAGATCAGCTGGCGCTTTGACCACGACGGCCTTTCTCTGGGCTGGTGTGCCGTCGCCTTCAAGCGACTCGTTGACGGTTCGGACCAGCGCGATCAACTCGCTGTAGTAGTCGTCATCAGGGCTGCCATTTGGCCAGTCCTCGATGTTCATCTCGGCATCGGGCATGTAGAGCACGGAGAAGACGAGCTTGACTTTGCCTTCCGCGAGCCGGTCGAGGTCAACCCGCCAGGTATCACAGAACCGGCGGAAGTTGAAGGCCCGCGCAGCGACCTTCAGCAGCAGCGCCTTGAGCTTGTCCCAGCGCGGCGTCTTCTTTTTCACGGAGGTCATCGCCCTCAGCACCGGGTCGGGCTTGGCTTCCCCTTCGGCGAGTAGGTGCATTGGGTAGTGACAGTGGAGGTCGGCTATCGGCATCTCATTCCCTTCCGCACCCGCGGAACCATTTGGGCGCTGTGTAGCGTTCGCAGAAGATGAAGTTGACGGGACGTTCCCAGAGCGGTTGAAGGCTGGGCGTCAGCGGCGCTTTCCCGCCGGCGATGTGGTTGTGCTTGAAGTTGACCAATTCCGTTGATTCGTTCTCACCCCAATTTCCCTGGAAGTTCATCGGCGGTGCTTCCGCTCCCGCTTCGATCCAGCCGTCGGCGGCGGGGTACCACTCCCACCCGTATTCGGTCTTGTCGCGGATACTGGAGGCGAAGGTAAGCGCCGTGCTGGTCCCCCTCAGCGACTGGGTCGCGCACCCCAAAGGGTCCGGTGAGCGCTGCTGGTCGGCCTTCGGATAGTTCGCGTGCGAACCCTGGGCGACGGCGACGAGCGGATGGGTCCGCGGACCCGGCAGCTTGGTCGAGACCTCAATTTCGTTCCATGCCTTCCAGGTCCCGCCGCAGTGGGCGGAGTAGGCGACGAACAGGGGTTTCGTGCTGGAGAGGCCGAGCGTCACGGCTTCCCAGTCGGCTTCGTGCCGCTGTACCAGTTGCCCCGCGAACGTGGTCGCTTCCCATTCGTCGTAGCGGTAGAAGTACCAGTACTGGATTAGGGCCGATAGTTCGCCGGCGTAGGGACCGCGGTCGACGAAGAGGTTCCCCGGTTTCTTTTCGTGCAGCCCGCCGCGCGTCCGCCCGTTGACTTTTCTCAACACGCGGTAGTAGACGGCCCCTTCGCGGTAAAGCCCTTCGTTGCCCCGTTCGGGTCTCGATTCGCCCGCCGCACAGCGCATGTGGCCATTCGGGCAGTGGATGCTCAGTTTGCACGGCGAGGCGGCAAACGCCGGGCAGGAACTTCCGACTTCGTCCAGGCCTGTGATCGGGTGCGGGTCCGTGCCTGGAAGCCCGTTCAGCGTCACCCGTGCGAACGGAACGGGAGGGTTGAAGTAGGAGTCGGCGCCAACCGGCGACCAGCGCTCGGCGCGGGTGAGCGCCAGGACCGGTGCGTACTCCTTTGCCAGGCTCAGGTCGTCTGTGACCTTCGACGGGTCCGTCGTAGGCTGCTGCGGCTTCACCCTCTTGCCACCGTGGACCGTGACCTGAACGCCCGGCTGCTGGGTTTCGACCAGGCCGGAGACCGTTGAGACTAGGAGGATCGCCGTCGTCGCCAGCGCCAGGCTGAAACCCCAACGCTCACCCCCCTGCGGGATCTCTTTAGGCAGCATCGACTCCCTCACCCTGAGCAGTGGATCGATCGCGAGCCAGATCGCGGCGGTCGATTCTGGGCGCCGCTGGCGGATGCCGGCGAGCACGTCGAGGATCGCCTCGGTCAGTAGCAAGCCAGCGGCCAGCACGACGAGGAGGGTGGACGTCACCCAACTGAGCGGTGAGCGCTCGGGAATCACGCCGTATTTCATTGCCAGGCGCGCCCCAGCGAGGGCGAGGGCGAGGGCGACCGCCGCCCGCAGCCAGGAGGTCGAGTAGGAGAGTAGGCGCGAGAGGACAGAGAGCGTCCAAGCCCAGAGCGCCAGGACGAGCAGCCCTGAGGCCAGGTCGCCAATCGCTTCGAAGTGGCGCGTGGACGGCAGCAATAGGGGCAGCAGGAAGTAAGCGGGAATGCTGAGCAGGGTGATCACCCCGAGATAGCGTCCGAGCTTGCGCAGCAGGCCGCCCTTCCACCCGAGTGTTTGCTTCAGCCGCCTTCCCTCGGGCTTGACGACCAGATGCCAGGCGATCAGGAGCAGGGCCGCATTGATCGCGACCTGCCAGCCGATCGCGAGATGGACCGTGCCGATCGCGACGACGGCGAAGAGCGGCAGGAACAACGGCCTGATCGCTTTCAGTAGTGATATGAACGGCCGTGTCGCGGGGGAGAAGGTGGTGGGCATCGCCGCAACGACGATGCCGATTACGGCGCCCACCGCGACGTAGAGCCCAATACCACCGAGCGACGAGAGCACGGGCCGGGAGCCTACCTATCGGAACGACTGACTGGTATGCGACTTCCTACCAATGACGTCCGAACCGCGACGCCCCGGATCGCTCAGGTGAAGCGCGAGGGGGTGATCCGACAGTAGTGGAATTCGAAGACGAAGCCGACGTTGTTGGCAGCATTGCTGCTGCGTTCAACCCGGATCGATTCATGGCTCGCTTTGATCTTTTCTTCCGCCTTGAGCGCGACGCCGAGTTTGCGCAGGTTCGTCTGCACGACGCGGAGGAATTTAAACCACTTGAGCAGCCGTTCGTCGTCGGCCGGCGGACGGGGTACTTCGGAGATTTTTTCGACGGTGGCACCAAAGGCGGCTGAGGCATGGATGAACTGCGCACCCGCCACGTCGAACTTGCCCGCCTTCACTTTTTTGCGCACGTCCTTGAGGATCCGTTTGTTGGCGATCGTGTTCGCTTCGCAGACTGGCTCCACCTGCGAAACGTATTCGGCCCGGGTTGGCGACGGGGCTTCGCCTTCGGCACGGGCGTTTACCGCGAGCAGAAGCGTCGCGGCGGCAATCGAGACGGCGATTCGAAGCGTTCCCCTCATTCCCCTGACAACCCAAGCATACGTCCTTCGACTCGGCTTCTCTAGGATTCGCCGCCGTGATCAGCACCAACCAGTTCAAGAACGGCTCGCACATCGAGATCGACGGGACGATCTTTCGGATCATCGAGTTCCAGCACGTCAAGCCAGGCAAGGGCGGAGCCTTTGTGCGGACCAAGCTGCGCAAGATCGAGGACGGGACCGTGCAGGACAAGACGTTCCGAGCCGGAGAGAAGTTCCGCCCGGTGCATACTGAGTCACGCAAGATGCAATACCTCTACGACTCGGGCGAGGCTGCGGTCTTCATGGATAGCCGCGACTACGAGCAGATCGAGATCCCCAGCGACGTGCTCGGCGATGCGATGCAGTGGGTGTTGCCCAACGCTGAGGTCGACGTGCTTTTCGTCGACGAACAGGCCAGTGATGTTCAAGTGCCAAGCGCGATCGAGATGAAGGTGACCCAGACCGAGCCCGGCGTAAAGGGAGACACCGCGTCGGGCGGCGGCAACAAGGCGGCGACGCTGGAGTCCGGCGTAACCGTTCAGGTACCGCTCTTCATCGAAGAGGGCGAGATCATCCGCGTCGACACCCGCAGCGGCGAGTACGTCTCGCGGGCCTAGAGCCCGACCGGGGAAAGCGCGAGAATGCAGGCTGATGCGTAGGTCCGACCAACGCCGCGACGCCGTCTTCGCCTGCTACCAGCGCGATGTAACTGGCCGGCCGCTTGATGAGCTAGTGGCCGAGTCACGTCCGTTCACACGGGCACTGGCCACAGGGGTCGAGGCCCACCGCTCCGAACTGGATGCGGCGATTGCCAGCCATGCTAAGGGCTGGGAGATGGACCGAATTGCGCCGCTGGAGCGCAACTTGATGCGGGTCGCTCTCTATGAGATTGAGCACAGCGAGGACGTGCCGACCGAGGTCGCGATCGATGAGGCGGTTGAGATCGCCAAGGAGTACTGCGGTGCCGATGCGCCAGGTTTTGTCAACGGCGTGCTCGGCGCGATCGTTCGCGAGCGGGAGGGCGTACGGTGAACCGGTTGCATGAGATCTCCGAGCGCCTCACGGCGATTGCGGCAGAGCTTGGAGGAGAGGGCGCTGACGACGAACGCGCCGCAGAGCTGGCCAAAGAGGCAGCCGAGCTTTCCGCGGAGGCGGTTGAGGAGGCAAACCGTCGCATTCGCGAGGGCGAGGCCAACTCCCGCCCGTGAGCTACCCCGAGGACCTTCGCTCCCTCGTCGACACCGAGCTGGAGCAGTTGCGCTTTCCCGCGCCGACGATCGCCGGCGGACTGGAAGAGGCGATGCGCTACTCGCTGCTTGCCGGCGGAAAGCGGGTGCGACCCGTGCTTGCGCTGGCGACCGCGCGGGCGCTCGGCGCCGAGCCAGAGCGCTTCCTTCCCGTTGCCTGTGCGATCGAGCTGATCCACACTTACTCGCTAATCCACGACGACTTGCCGGCGATGGATGACGATGAGCTGCGACGAGGCTTACCGACGTCCCACCTTAAGTTCGGCGAGGACGTGGCGATTTTGGCCGGTGATGGCCTCTTTGCCGAGGCCATGCGACTCGTCTGTACGCAGCCGGGTGAGCCGACGCGGGTGCTCGGCGCTCTACGTGAGCTGAGCGCTGCAACCGGAGTGGATGGCATGGTCGGCGGCCAGTACGTCGACGTCGCGGTGGCCGAGCGGGACGCAGAGAGCCTGCGGACTCTGCACGCGCTGAAGACCGGACGGCTGATTGCCGCCAGCGTCGGTGTCGTGCTTGTACTTGAGGGTGTGGCCGAACCTGAGACAATTCCCTTTCGCCAATTTGCTGGCGAGCTGGGCGTCCTCTTCCAGATCGTCGACGACATCCTCGACGTGACCGGAAACGACGAGCGGCTCGGCAAGACCCATGGAAGCGACGAGCGACATGGCAAACTCACCTACGTCAGCCTCTTCGGCCTCGAGCGGGCGCGGAGCCTTGCCGCCGAGTCCCACGAAAGGACGATCGAGGCGCTGGCCGCGGCCGGCGGCGAAACCGAGGACCTACGACGGGTGGCTGACTACATCTTCACCAGGAACGAATGACTGAGAACGGCAAAGCAGCGGAGAGCCACAACGATCGGGAGCGCCTCCTGGACGCGGTGTCCGGGCCGGCGGACCTGCGCGACCTCGACGATGCCCAGCTACAGCAGGTGGCGCAGGAGATGCGTACCTACATCATCGACACGATTGGCGAGATCGGCGGCCACTTCGGCGCCAACCTTGGCACTTGCGAGTTGGCGGTGGCGCTACACAGCCTGCTCGACTCGCCTCGCGACAAGGTGCTCTGGGACGTTGGCCACCAGGCCTACCCTCACAAGATCCTCACCGGGCGCCGCGAGGGCCTGCCGACGATCCGCCAGTACGGTGGTCTGGCGCCGTTCTGCTCGATCTTTGAGTCTGAGCACGACATCATGGGTGCGGGCCACGCCTCGACCTCGATCGGCTACGCCGTAGGACTGAAGGAGGCAATGCGAAAGGGCATCGGCGAGGACGGCAAGGTCGCCGCGGTGATCGGCGACGGGGCGTTGACCGGCGGAGTCGCCTACGAGGCGCTACACGCAGCCGGCGGTCTGCAGACCCCGATCGTGATCGTCCTCAACGACAACGGCATGTCGATCTCGCCCAACGTCGGCGCGCTCTCGCGCTACTTCAACCGGGTGCGGCTCAATCCCCGCCTCTACCACGCCCGCGAGGGGGTCGAGGACCGGCTGACCAAGCTGCCGCTCGGGCTCGGCAAGCGGATCGAGCGGCTGGGCCCCGAGATCAAGTCGGCGATCAAGGCCTACTGGGCACCCGGTCTCTTCTTCGAGGAGCTCGACCTCGCTTACATGGGCGTGATCGACGGCCACGACGTCCACGCCTTGCGCGATGCCCTGTGCGAGGCGTTTGAGGCCGACCGCCCGGTGATCGTCCACATCCACACGGTCAAGGGCAAGGGCTTCTCCCCGGCCGAGGAGGGCGGCCTGGCCGGAATGGAGAAATGGCACGCCGCCAAGCCCAAGTCCATTGTCAACGGCGCCCCAGCCGAAAAACCCGCCGACGGGACGAAATCCTCGGCATACGAGGGGATTCCGGCCCATCGGCGGCCGGTTGGGGTACAGGAATCTGATTCGCCCGAGGGGATCGCGCCGGAGCGGCTGGAGGTTCCGCCGGCGCCTAGTGCGCCGCCGCAGTACACACAGGTCTTTGGCGACGCGATCGTCGCCGAGGCACAGCGCGACAAGCGCGTAATCGGAATCACCGCGGCTATGGCGGGGGGGACCGGCCTACAGAAGCTCGCCGACAAGGTGCCCGAGCAGTACTACGACGTCGGCATTGCCGAGCAGAACGCAGTCCTACTGGCCTCAGGCCTGGCGATCCAGGGTGCGAAGCCCGTCTGCGCGATCTACTCGACCTTCCTCCAGCGCGCCTATGACCAGATCATCCACGACGTCTGCCTACAGGAGCTTGACATCACCTTCGCAATGGACCGGGCCGGCCTGGTTGGCGATGACGGGCCAACTCACCATGGCGCCTTTGACGTCTCCTACTTCCGCCCAATCCCCAACGTGGTTGTGATGGCGCCCCGCGACGAGGCGATGCTGGTCCACATGTTGCGCACCGCGATCGCCCACGATGGTCCCGCGGCGTTGCGCTACCCACGCGGCGCCGCTGAGGGCGTGCAGCTGCCGGCGGAAGCTCAAGAGATCCCAATTGGCAGTGGCGAGCTACTGGCGAGCGGCGAGCGAGTGGCGCTGGTCGGCTATGGCTACGGAGTCTCGGTGGCCCTGGATACGGCGAAGGTCCTCGCCGCTCACGACCTCACGGTGACCGTTGCCGATGCCCGCTTCGCCAAGCCGCTTGATGGCGAGCTGCTGGAGCGCCTAGCGCTCGACCATGATCTGCTTGTCACGATCGAGGAGAACGTGCTGCCGGGCGGCTTCGGCTCGGGCGTGCTGGAGCACCTCGAGGACGCCTTCGCCCCTCGGTCGGAGGAACGCGCTTCGATCTTGCGGGTCGGTCTCCCGGACCGTTACGTAACCCACGGCAAGCCGTCGATTCTGCGCGATGAGGTTGGCCTCAGCGGCGACTCGGTCGCCGAGCGAGTCCTCGCCGCGCTGCGCTCGGGCGAGCCCGCCCTGCACTGATTCCAGCATCCTGAAACCGAGCTTGCACCAAATCGCTCAATCGGTTAGCCTCTCGGCGTCTCTTCTGGGGTTACTAGAGGGAGGAGAGGCACCTCTATGTATGTGGGTCCGCACGCAGGGAACGTTCGCGGATCTTCAGCATTGACCGCGCCGGTGCCAAGAGCGCCCGGTCGCGGTGCGCTCACCCACCACCCTCACAACGCCCGAACTGGATCGCGCCCGAGCGAGCGCGACGCGCTCAGCTCAACCAGGGGTATCGATCCAGCGCACGATTAGCCCATCGCGCACTTCGTGAAACGCAGGTGGAGCCGGGGGAGGATCGCTGGCTAGAAGAGCAACGACCTCGTCTGGCCCGTGCAGGTGCTCCTCGATCGCGGTCGTCCAGTGGACATCCGGATCCAGCAGATGTTCCAGTCGGGACCAATCGCGGCGTTCAATCGTGGCGAGCACATCACAGACCGCGGGCACCTGCTCCGCCACTGTTAGATCGCTTCCAGATGGTTGGTCATGCTCGAATCACAGTAGCCATCGCCACCCCCGTCCCGAAGCATATTCCCGCCCTGCTCTTAGGCCCACAACAGAAAACGCCCCGGCGGGGAGCCGAGGCGAGTTCTGGGGTTACTACAGGGAGGAGAGATATTTATCTCTATATATGTGGATCCGTGGGAGGTAGGTGGGCCCTTTGATGTGCCGCTGGAACACCATCGTGGGAAGCGATGGCGCCATATGGGCGGCGCCGAGCCCAGCCAAGAAGTTTTTTAGTTCAGTTCCCCTATCGGTTGTCCTCTTCGAATCCTTTAGCAGCGTACGAACATACGTGCGCTTTGTATGTGAGAGCGATCACAGTCCAGCATTTTTTAGCGGTGACCGCGGTCGTCATCGGTCTGAAGCGATCCAACCAAGCCAAATCAAAGGCTGGTTAAAAAGCTGTAAGTCGGCAGGAACGGCCAGTTCTAAAGCAGGGCGGCGCTACCGTTCCGGCGGATGAAGAAGGTGCGGATAGACGCTGTTCTGGCCGAGCGCGGGTTGTTTCCCTCGCGCACAGCCGCGGCCGGCGCAGTGCGAGCCGGCGCAGTGCGAGTTGGCCGAGACGGCCCGGTCGCACTGCGTCCGAGCCAGTTGGTTGAGCCCGAAGCGGCACTGATCGTCGAGCAGGGGCCCCGCTTCGTCTCGCGCGGCGGGATCAAGCTCGACAACGCTCTCGGGGCGCTTGGCATCGACGTCTCTGGGCTCGACTGCCTCGATGTCGGTGCATCCACTGGCGGCTTTACCGATTGCCTTCTGCAGCGCGGAGCGACTCGGGTCACGGCGGCCGACGTCGCATACGGACAGATTGACGTCAGTCTTCGCGAGGACTCACGCGTGACCGTGATCGAGCGGCTCAATGCTCGCGAGATGGTCCCCGAGGATCTCCCGTTCGCGCCCGCGCTCGCCACTGTCGATGTCTCTTTCATCTCACTGACCAAGGTGTTGCCGGCGGTGACGCGATGCCTGGGACCAGATGGCGAGGTACTGGCGATGGTCAAGCCGCAGTTCGAGCTTGGTCGGAAGCGAGTCAGTAAGGGCGTCGTCCACTCCGAAGCCGATCGGCACGAGGCGATCCTTGGCGTTGCGCTTGCCGCGCGTGAACTAGACCTTGTCGTACATGGCTTCGCCTCGTCCGGTTTGCCCGGTCCAAAGGGGAACCGCGAGACCTTCGTTTGGTGCGGCGTGGGTGGAAAGGACGTCGTAGACCTCGAAGGCGCCATCGCCGAGTCCGAGTCGGCGGCAAAATCATGAAGACCGCCGCCCTAATCACGCACTCGCATCCACCGGCCGCGACGGAGGCAGTCACGATGGCGACCGCGATCGCCGCTGAAGCCGGCTGGCGCCTGGTCGCAACGGACGAGGAGCTCGCCAAGCACGACCACGCTGCCTCCGGCGTCGAGCGGGTGGACTCGCTGCCGTCCGACCCCGACCTCTGTCTAGTGCTTGGCGGCGATGGGTCGATCCTCTATGCCCTGCGCCAGTTCTCCCGTACTGGGGTCCCGGTCTTCGGCGTCAACTTCGGCACGGTTGGCTTCCTCGCTGCGGTCGAGCGCGACGAGGCAGAGCAGGGAATCCGGCGCGCCTTGGCGGGGGAGACCGAGGCGATCGACCTGCCCGGCCTGGCGATCGACGTCAGTGGCGAGGAGCGCTTTGCCCTCAACGACGTCAGCTTCAGCCGCAGGCCGCGCGACCGGGTCGCCGAGCTGAGTTACCGGATCGCCGGTGAGGAGGTGGGAAACGTGCGCTGTGACGGCCTCGTCGTCGCCACCCCAGCCGGGTCTACCGGCTACAACCTCGCCAATCAGGGACCGATCCTCGCCTGGGGGGTGAAGGGATACGTGGTCAGCTACATCTCCCCCCACTCGCTGACGGCACGTGCCCTGGTCGTTGCCCCCGGTGACGTACTTAGTGTCGTCAATGCCGCTGGTCGCGAGCCGGTTGACGTCGCCATCGACGGAGCCCAGGTCGCCACACTCGCCCCCGGCGGAGCCCTAGACGTTCGCTTCGCCGACACCGTAGGCAAGCTCGCGCAGCTCCCGGGCACAAGCTTCTACCACCGGATCAGGGAAAAGTTTGGCCACCTAGCTGTGTAAGCCGAGAGAGGCAGTTCTCTAGGGTTTCGGCCCATGGAGCGCAAGTGGTGGACCCTCCTCCTCGTCTCGATTGCGACGTTCATGTTGCTGCTGGACGTGACCGTCGTCAACGTTGCCCTGCCCGACATCCAGCGTGAACTCCACGCCAGTCTCTCCAGCCTCCAGTGGGTTGTCGATGCCTACTCCCTGACCCTGGCCGCCTTCTTGCTCACCGCTGGTTCGCTGGGCGACCGGCTCGGGCGACGGCGGGTCTTCACGATCGGCTTCGGGATTTTCACCTTCGCCTCGTTCCTCTGCGGCATCTCCAACGACCCGACCCTGCTCAACTTGGCCCGCGGCCTGCAGGGCGTCGGCGGAGCGGGGATGTTCGCCACCTCGCTGGCCCTGATCGGCCAGGAGTTCCACGGCAAGGACCGGGCGACGGCCTTCGGCGTCTGGGGGGCGACGGTGGGGGGTGCGGTCGCGGTCGGGCCACTGGTCGGCGGCGTGATCACCGAAAGCCTCGGCTGGGAGTGGATCTTCTTCGTCAACGTGCCGATCGGGATCACGGCGATGATCCTGACCGAGCGCAAGATCGTCAACGTCTTCGCCAAAGACCCGGAACCGATCGACGTGCCGGGGCTCGTCACCTTCTCGCTCGCCCTGTTCCTGTTGATCTTCGGGCTGATCAGGGGTAATCCCGAGGGCTGGACCAGCCCCCTGATCCTCTCCTGCCTGATCGGCGCCGCGGGGCTGCTGTCCGCCTTCATCGCGATTGAGCTCCGCTCCAAATATCCGATGCTCGACCTCTCGCTGTTTCGCAAGCCCGCCTTCAACGGCGTCTCCGCCGTGGCCTTTGGCCTCTCGGCGGGGATGTTCGCAATGTTCCTCTACCTGACGATCTACATGCAGGGAGTGCTTGACTTTTCGCCGCTTGAAGCAGGCCTGCGCTTCCTGCCGCTGACCGTGCTCGGCTTCGTCGTCGCGCCGATTTCGGGAGCGCTCTCGAACAAGATCCCGATCCGCATCCTGCTTGGCGTCGGGCTCGCCACGGTCGGCGTCGGCCTACTGTTGATGCACGGCGTCTCGCCCAGTTCGGGTTGGACGACGCTGCTCGGCGGCTTTCTCGTCGCCGGCGTCGGGATCGGCATCACCAACCCCGGGATTGGGCAGGCGGCGATCGCCGTCGTCCCGGTAGAGAAGTCCGGCATGGGGTCAGGGATCAACACCACCTTCCGCCAGGTCGGGATCGCGACCGGGGTCGCCGGACTTGGAGCGGTCTTCCAGTCGAGCGTCAACTCCAAGCTCTCCGAACTGCTGCCGCGTGCGCCAAGCGGCCTCGGCGAGCTCGTCGCTTCGGGCGGCTCCCGAGCAGCCGGGGCGGTGACTCCCGCCCGGATCCGCCCAGAGGTAGTCCACGCTTCCGATGTCGCCTTCGTCGGCGCCTTCAACGAGATCATCTTGATCGCCGCAGTGCTCTCGTTCGTCGGCGCAACACTGGGGTTTGTACTCGTGCGATCCAGGGATTTCGTGCAGCACGCCGCAGCTGAGGACGAGACCGCGGCCGAGCCTGCTCCCGCTTAACGGCGCTACCCGCCGCGTCGGCTGGTACACAGGGGTCGTGCTGCGCGAGCTGCGGATTGAGAATCTCCTCCTGATCGAGCGTGCAGAACTGCGCTTGGGTGAGGGGCTCAACGCGATCACCGGGGAGACCGGGGCGGGAAAGACGGTGCTGGCGCACTCGCTCGATTTGCTGATGGGGGGCAAGGCCCGGCCCCAGATTGTGCGGCCCGGAGCTGAGGAGGCATGGGTTGAGGGCGTGTTCGACCTCCCCGCCGGCCTTCTTGCTGAGCCGGAGTTGGCCGAGATCACCGAACGGTTGCCCGAGGATGCAGAGGAGGTCGTGCTGGGGCGCCGGGTTTCCGCGAGCGGGCGAACGAGCGCTTTCATCGGTGGTCGCGCTGCTTCGGCCTCAGATCTAAAACTTCTGGGCAGGCAGCTACTCGCCTTCTTCGGTCAACACGAGCACCGCAAGCTGACCATCGCCTCGGCGCAGATGGAGGTACTAGACGGGTTCGTTGGCGTCGACCACCTAAAGCTGCGCGAGAGCTACCGGGAAACGCACCGTGAGTGCCTGCGGCTAGAGGCAGAGCTGGCCGAGCTGCGAGAGCGCGATGGCTCACGGGAGCGTGACCTAGATCTCTTCCGCTACGAGCTTTCCGAGATCGAGGAGGTGGGACCAGACCCCACAGAGGAGGCGGAGCTAAACGCCGAACGCGAGCGGCTTCGCCACGCCGAGGGTTTGCGCGAAGCAGCCGGTGGTGCCCGCGAAGCTGCGATAGGAGCCGAGGAGGACGGTGGTGCGGCGGCTGGCCTAGTCCGGGCGGAATCACTTCTACAGGGCGTGGGTGGGGTAGACGCAGATCTCGATGCCCTTGCTACCCGGCTCAGCGCTGTGGCCATCGAGCTGGGCGATCTTGCCGGTGAACTGCACACATACATCGATGGTCTGGAGTCGGACCCAGGCAGGCTTGCTTCTGTCGAGGAAAGGCTCGACGCACTTGACCGTCTGCAGCGCAAGCACGGGGGTAGCGTCGAGTCGGTTCTCGCCCACGCAGAGCACTGCCGCGCTGAGATTGCCCGCCTCGAGAGCGCTAAGGAGCGCGGTGCCGAGGCTGAGGCCGCCCTCGCTGAGGCAGAGACGGCGCGCTCAAAGCTCGCCGCGAAATTGAGCAAAGCACGGGCCAAAGCAGCTGCGCCGCTAGAGCACGACGCGGCTCAGGAGCTAGAGCGCCTGGCGATGCCCGGCGCGAAGCTAGAAGTCGTGCTGGAGGCCCATCCCGACGGCTTTGGCCTAAGCGGAGCCGAGACTGTCGAGCTGCGCCTGGCGCCGAACCCAGGCCTAGAGCCAGCCGCGCTTCGTGATGCGGCCTCGGGGGGCGAGCTCTCACGCGTAATGCTTGCCCTGAGCGGTATCGGCGGGGCGGCAGGCGCTAACACGCTGATCTTCGATGAGATCGACGCCGGCGTCGGTGGCAAGACCGCCCGGGCGGTCGGCGAACGGCTACGCGCCCTCGGCGAGGGTCGCCAGGTCATCTGCATAACCCATCTGCCGCAGGTTGCCTCCCTAGCGGGGACTCACTTCACCCTGGAGAAGGACGTCTCCGGGGATCGCGCGACTGCCAGTGTCCGGCGCCTCGACGGCGAGGGCGTCGTCGAGGAGATACGCCGCATGCTTGGCGGTGAGCGCTCCGATGATGCCGCCACCCGCCATGCCCGTGAGCTGCTCGCCGCTGCCTGAGGCGTTTTGCCCCACTTGCAGGGCGGGATAACCTGCTCCGATGGCTACCGCTGTCAGTCGCCGTCGTATCCCAGACTTGCTCTCACGCCGCAACGGAGCTGGTCCAAGCGAGGCAATTGAATGCACGGCACGGCTTGGCCGCCGCACCAAGCACCTCGTTCGCCGGCTCGCTCCTGGCGACGTAGCGGTAATCGACCACGTCAACATCGACCGGATTGCGGCCGAGGAGCTAATCGCGACCGGAGTCGGGGTCGTGATCAATGCCTCACCATCCTCTGACGGTCGCTACCCCAATGCCGGTCCACTGCTGCTGGCGCAGGCGGGAATAGTGCTCATCGACGCAGAGGCCGGGGACCCCTTTGAACTGCTGGCCGATGGCGAGCGGGTCAAAATCGCTGGCGGTGTGGTTCTTGCCCGCGAGCGCGAGGTATTGCACGGGCATGTCCTCGGCGTCGAGGAGCTAGAGCGACGGCGTGACGAACAGCTGCAGCGGGTTGACGAGGCGCTGGCCGAGTTTGCCGAGAACACCGTGGCGCACGTGCGCCAAGAGACCGACCTACTTACGGGCAGCGTTGAGTTTCCGCCGACCCGCGTCAACTTCCGCGATCGCCACGTCCTGATCGTCGTCCGCGGTGATCGTCATCGCCGCGACCTGAAAGCGCTTCGCGCCTACGTCCGCGACGTACGCCCGCTGATCGTCGCCGTCGACGGCGGAGCGAACGGCGTACTTGAGGCAGGGATGAAACCCGATGTCATCCTCGGCGACATGGACTCAGCCGGGGACGAGTCCCTGCGCTGCGGAGCGGAGCTGATCGTCCACGCCTACCCAGACGGTCGCGCCCCTGGCCGGGAGCGCTTGCTCGAAATGGGACTTGAGCACACGCTGCTGCCCGCTGCCGGGACCAGCGAGGACGTGGCGATGCTGCTGGCCTACGAGAAGGGTGCGGCGTTGATCGTCAGCGTTGGTGCCCACTTCAACCTGATCGAGTTCCTCGACCGCAAGCGCGGCGGGATGTCCTCGACATTTCTCACTCGCCTGCGGATCGGCGAGAAGCTGGTCGATGCCAAGGGGGTGAGCCGTCTTTACAACCCCAGCTCACCGTTTGGACCACTGGTCCTCTTCCTGGCGGCGTTCACGATCCTGTTGGCAATCGTCGTGATCACCTCTCCCGCGCTTAACGACCTGGTCCAGCTGATCTGGCTGAAGATCAAGATCCAGCTCGGGCTGTAGCGCCAGATCGCGTTTTTCGTGCACTACGCGCAAAACCGAGATCTCTTGGCTCGCAGGTAGCCTCCCGCCGTGGGCTACAGCGCCAAATACCACGCGGTCTCGCTGGTCGCGGTGTTCCTCGCCCTTGCGATCGGGATCTTGATCGGTGCCGAGTTTGGCGGCGACGCCTTGACTAGCACCCGCAAGGACCTCGAGAACAGCCTCACCAGCAACCTCCAAGACGCTCGCTCGCAGGCTGACGAACTGAGCGGCCAACTCGGACGCTCGAACGAATTCGCCGAACGGGTCTTCCCGGTGCTGGTGCGTAACAAGCTCCGTGGTCGGCGGATAGGCGTGCTCGCCCTCGGCAACCTGCCGGGTAATACGTCGGCGGCGATCGAGGATGCCCTCGGACCCACCGGGGCTCGGCTCGCCGGGGTCGGGGTCGTGCGTGAGCCCGTCGACCTGCACGCGCTGGCCGGCGATCTGGCGAAGACCCGTCTCGCCGCGATCAGGCGAAATCCGGATGTACTGACCGAATTCGGTACCGGCATCGGCCGCCAGATCGTCCGCGGCGGCACCCTCCTGGAACGGGTGCGCGGCCACCTCTTCTCGCGAGCGAGCGGCAACTTCGGCGCTCTCGACGGGGTGATCGTGGTCCACCAGCAGCCCGAAGAGATGGGCCAGGTGCAACGCGCCAATGCAAACCAACTCGAAGCCGCTCTGCTGAGTGGGATCACCGGGACACGGACGCCTGCGGTCGGGGTCGAGACCTCGACCGCCGAACCGTCATCGGTCTCCTTCTTCCACGGTAACGACCTCTCCAGCGTTGACGACGTCGACCTGCCGGCAGGTCGGCTGGCGACCGTATTCGCGCTGCTCGGCGCCGAGGGCAGTTTTGGGATCAAGGGTTCCGCGAACCAGTTGCTCCCGGACCTGCTCGAATCAGCTGGGGTAGCCCAGTCCCCGGCTAAAGCCGCCAAGCCGTGACCTGGGTCGGCTTCCCGGTCGCGATCGCCGTCGCCCTCCTGATCATCCCCGCCGGGGTGCGGGGACTACGCGACGCTGGCCTGGTTCGCGATAACTACCGGGGCGCCCAGCTCTCCTTTCCCCTGGGGGCGATCCTGGCGACGACAGCCCTCGTCGCCCTGGCACCGCTTGCATTCCTCAACGACCGCGCCGACCTTGACTTGCTTGCACCCGACCTGCGGCAGTGGATGCCATACCTCCTCGGGGTCGCTTTCCTCGGCTTCCTCGACGACTCCCTGGGACAAGGGGAGACAGCTGGCGCGCCACGCGGCTGGCGCGGTCACGCACGGGCGCTGCGCAGGGGAAGTCTCTCGACGGGGGCGGTAAAGGCGCTTGGGGCACTGGCACTGGCGGCCTACGTCGTCTCCGGTCGCGGTCTCGAATCGTGGCGCTACCTCGCCGACGTAGCGCTACTGATCCTCGCCACCAACCTCTTCAACTTGCTCGACCTTCGACCCGGACGAGCGGAGAAGGGGATGGTGTTGCTCGGCGCCGGCCTCTGCCTCGGCACCTGGACGATCGCGCCGATCGAGCTGCTCGGGATTTTCGCCGGTCCCGTCCTCATCGGCGCCTGGTTCACCCTGCGCGAGCAGGCGATGCTGGGCGACACGGGCTCGAACCTCGTCGGGGCCGTGGCGGGTGTCTGGTTGCTGACGACGCTGACCCCGGACGCGCGCCTGATCGCCCTTGTCATCGTCGCCGGACTGACCATTTACGGAGAGTTGCGTTCGATCTCGGCAACGATCGAGTCGGTTCCGCCACTGCGATGGCTAGACTCGCTCGGCAGAGTATGAGTAGGCCCTCCCAAGGAGACACGCGGTTCATCTTCGTCACCGGCGGGGTCGTCTCGGCTCTCGGTAAGGGCATCGCCGCCGCCTCGATCGGCCGCCTCCTTGTCTCGCGTGGCTACAGGGTCCAGCTGCAGAAGTTCGACCCCTACATCAACGTCGACCCGGGGACGATGAGTCCCTTCCAGCACGGTGAGGTCTTCGTTACCGAGGACGGCGCCGAGACCGACCTCGACCTCGGCCACTACGAGCGCTTCACCGACGAGAACACCTCGCGCGCCTCCAATGTCACCGCGGGCGCGGTCTACAACTCGGTGATAAACCGCGAGCGCCGCGGCGACTACCTCGGCGCCACGGTCCAGGTGATTCCTCACATCACCAACGAGATCAAGAACCGGATCCGGATCGTCGCCGAGTCGCAGTCCGTCGACTTCGTCATCACCGAGATCGGTGGCACGGTCGGCGACATCGAGTCGCTGCCCTTCCTCGAGTCGATTCGCCAGCTCTATACCGACCTCGGACCGAAGCGCTCGATGTTCGTTCACCTCACCCTGGTGCCCTACGTCGGCCACGCCGGCGAGCTGAAGACGAAGCCGACCCAGCACTCGGTCAACGAGCTGCGGCGGATCGGGATCCAGCCCCACGCCTTGGTCTGTCGCTCCGAGGGCCGCCTCGACCGTGAGATCCGCGAGAAGATCGCCCTCTTCGCCAGCCTTCCCGTCGAGGCCGTGATCTCGGCCAACGACGTCGACAACATCTACAAGGTGCCGCTGGTCTTCCGTGCCGAGGGCGTCGACGACCTGGTGCTCGACCACTTCGGCATGGAGGCACCTGCGCCGGACCTGGCGGAGTGGGACGCGATGATCCGCCGCGCCGATGCGGCCGAAGGCAAGGTGCGAATCGCTCTAGTCGGCAAGTACGTGCAGCTCGCCGACGCCTACAAGTCGGTGATCGAGGCGCTCGAGCATGGCGGCATCCACCACGGCGTCGAGGTCGAGGTCCAGCTGGTCGACTCCGAGAACTTCGATCCCGAGCGGCTGGAGGGTGCCGACGGGATCCTCATTCCCGGCGGCTTCGGCGAGCGTGGGATCGAGGGCAAGGTCGCGGCGGCGCGGATCGCGCGCGAACGATCGATCCCTTATCTGGGGATCTGCCTCGGGATGCAGATCGCGGTCGTCGAGTTTGCTCGCACCGTCGCTGGCATGGAGGGGGCCAACTCAGCGGAGTTCGACCCCGAGACCCCGTTCCCGGTGGTCGACCTGCTGCCCGAGCAGAAGGAGGTCTCCGAGATGGGTGGGACGATGCGGCTTGGCGCCGATCCGGTGAAGCTGCACGAGGGGACGCGGGCGCGCGAAATCTTCGGCGAGGCCGTCATCTACAAGCGTCACCGTCACCGTTACGAGGTCAACAACCAGCTGCGACGCCGACTCGAGGATGAGGGGCTTGTCTGTGGTGGCACCTCACCCGACGAGCGTTTGGTCGAGATGGTCGAGCTGCCCGATCACCCCTTCTTCGTCGCTTCTCAGTTTCACCCCGAGTTCAACTCGAGGCCCAACCGTCCAGAGCCGCTCTTTCGCGACTTCGTCGGCGCCGCGGCCCGGCAAGCCGGCGAGCGGCCGGCCGAGGGTGGCGAGCTTCCCGAGGCGGAAACGCAGGGAAGCGAAGCAAGCGTTCGCCAGTCGCACTGAGCCGGCTGCCTCTCCCGGTTAGCCTGTCGGGCCGTGGAGAGACTTCACGAAACGTTCGTGAGGCTGTGTGAGATCCGCAGCCCGACAGGTGAGGAGCGCGAGGTGGCGGACACGATCGCCGCCGAGTTGCGTGCGCTCGGGCTTGAGGTAAGCGAGGACGATGCCGCCGGACCCGCCGAAGCGGGAGCCGGAAACATCATCGCCCGGCTGCCCGGCACGAGCGATCGCTGGGTGATGTTTTGCGCCCATATCGACACCGTCCCTCACAAGGGCCTGATCGAGGTGGTCGAATCCGAGGGGGTCTTCCGCAGCGCCGGCGAGACGATCCTCGGTGCCGACAACAAGGCAGCGGTGGCGGTATTCATGGAGCTCGTCGCGCGACACGTGTCGGAACCGCCGCCCGTGGGGATCGAGCTGGTGCTGACCGTCGCCGAGGAGCAGGGCCTGCGGGGAGCGAAGGCCTTCGACATCTCGACGCTGCGCTCGGATTGCGGCTTCGTCCTCGATCACGCCAGCGCGGTTGGCGAGGTGATCGTCACCTCGCCAACCCAGCAGCGGGTGCTGGCTGACTTCACCGGGGTCGAGGCCCACGCCGGAATTCGGCCCGAGGACGGCAACAACGCGATTGCAGCTGCGGCTGCGGCGATCTCCCGGATGGAGCTAGGGCGCCTCGATGAGCAGACGACCGCCAACGTGGGTGTTATCGCCGGCGGTACCTCGGGCAACGTAGTCCCGGGCCATTGCGAGATCGTCGCCGAGTCCCGCAGTCTCGATGCCGAACGAGCGGCTGACGTCGCGGGGGCGCTGAGCGACGCCTGTGCCTGGGGTGCAAGCGAGCATGGCTGCGACGCCGATGTGCGGATCGAAGAGCTCTTTCGCGGCTACAAAATTCCCCCCTCATCGCGAGCGTTGGCCTTGGCCGAGGCTGGCCTGCGAAAGGCCGGGTTCGAACCGGAACGGACGTCAACAGGGGGAGGCAGCGATGCCAACGCCCTGATCGTCGCCGGCTTCGACTGCGTTCTGTTGGCCAACGGCACCGAGGCCAATCACACCGCGGATGAGGCGGTGAGCACCCGCAACCTCGACGCGATGCTCGAGGTCTGCGAGGGCATCGTCGCCGAGGCCGCCGCGGACACGGAGTGAGCGGTCGACTGAAGCTGCGCCGGGGGATCGTCGTCAGCGAGGAGCCGCTGGCGGTGGAGGTGGACGGCGAGCGTCGAGCGGCCTGGGCTGACACGGCGCTGCTCGGGGAGATGCGCAAAGGCGACGAGGTCGTCGTCAACACCGAGGCGCTCGATCTAGGCCTCGGCTCCGGCGGCTTTGACGTGGTCCACGTCAACCTCACCCGCGGCCTGCAGGGCGGCGGTGCCGGGGGAGACGAGCACGTAATCAAGCTCAACTACACCTCCCTTCAGCATACAGTCGAGCCCGCCGAGCTTCCGGTGCGCTTTATGCGAGACATAACCGCAAAAGGCGTACCGCAGCGATCGGGGGAGGTGATACCCGTCCTGGTTCTGCCCCTGCACGGCCACCTCGCACCCGCGGCCTGGGCGGCCGTGCAGGCATCACCGGATATCAAGGTCGGATACGTACAAACCGGGGGAGGGGCCCTGCCGGGTGCGCTCAGCCGCGATGTCGCCGAGCTTCGCCGGCGCGGCCTGCTTGGGGGGCACATCACTGCGGGCCCCGCCTACGGCGGTGAGCACGAGGCGATCTCCACGGCCGGAGCCCTTGACGCCGCGGCCCAAAAGCTCGGCTGGGACGCTGTGATCGCCGGCCCGGGCCCGGGCATCATCGGCTCCGATACGGCCCTCGGACACGGTGGCATCGTCGCTCTGGACACAGCCCACGCCGCGCTTGCCCTCGGCCTCCCGACCCTGCTCTCACCCCGCCTCTCCTGCGCCGACCCCCGCGAGCGCCACCGCCCGGTGAGCCACCACACCCTCACGGTGATGGAACTGCTGCTGGGTGAGGTGGAGGTCCCGGTCCCCACCGGGGAGTCGATGCCGATCGCTGCTCTCGCCGCCGCAGCCGGGACTCGGCACAAGCTCCGCGAGACCTCAGCCAACCTCCCGGGATACAAAAGCTCAAACCTCCCGGCCCGAACGATGGGTCGGACCATCGACGAGGATCCACTCTTCTTCGCAGCGGCCCTAGCATCGGGCCAGGCTCTAGGCGCAACTTCCGCGGGTGGCGCGGGGTGAGGGGGGTCGAGGACGGACCGTGGCCCGCCCGCAGCGCCCCCCTCACCCCGTGACAGGACCCGCGGCCAACCGCATAGTCCCTTGCGCCTCAAGGGTTACCGCGACATAACGAGAACCACCCGGCCATGGCAGTCGCCACCCCATCGCCCCCGCTTACAGAAACTCGCTTTGAGTCCCTAGTCCTCGACTTCCTCTCCTACCTAGAGCTGGAGCGAGGCCTCTCGCGCAACACGCTCGACGCCTACCGCACCGACCTGCACCAGTACGGCGAGTACCTCACCGCCCGTCACCTCGATGCGCTCGCTGCGGGCCCAGCTGACATCAGCGAGTTTCTCGCGGAGCTGGCGACGGGCGGAAGCCGGCCAGCCTGCTCATCGGCAACGGTTAACCGCAAGGCGGCCTGCCTGCGCTCCTTCTATAAGCAGCTACGCCGCGACGAGCTGATTGGCGACGACCCAACGGCGGCGTTGAGTGCGCCGCGGCGCGCAAAGAAGCTGCCCCAGGTCCTCAACTACGCCGAGGTACAGAAGCTGCTCGCGGCCCCGCGTGGCGACGAGCCGACGACCCTCCGTGACCGGGCGCTGCTCGAGGTGATGTATGCCTGTGGCCTGCGTGCCTCGGAGACGATCGGGCTGGAGGTCGCCGATGTAGACCTACACGAGGGCTTCCTTCGTGCCCGCGGAAAGGGCAGCAAGGAACGCCTTGTGCCGCTTGGTCGCAAGGCGATCGCGGCGATCTCTTCCTATATGCGGAGCGGTCGCCCAAAGCTGGTCGGCGAACGCCACGAGGTCAAGCTCTTCGTCAACTTTCGTGGCGGGCCACTAAGTCGCCAGGGCCTCTACAAAATCGTCCAGCGAAACGCCCTCACTGCGGGCCTCGGCGGCCAGATGAGCCCACACACGCTGCGCCACAGCTTCGCCACCCACCTCCTGGCGGGCGGCTGCGACCTGCGCGCCGTCCAGGAGATGCTCGGCCACGCCGACATCTCAACCACCCAGCTCTACACCCACCTATCCGGCGAGCACCTAAAGGACGTCTACTTCAAAGCCCACCCCCGCGCAACGGCCAACTAATCCCGCTGACTTCGCCTTTTGGGGTCCATATGCACACCTAAAGGCGAAGTCACCGTCGTGTAGAACTGTGGCGTGCCCGAGCTACCGGAGGTGGAGACCGTTTGCCGACAGCTCGATCCGGAGCTGTCGGGGTTGAGGATCGACGCCCTGGAAGTGCTCGACGCTCGCTGGTGTCGTCCCGTCCCGCCTGCCAAGTTGGAGGCCGCAGTCGAGGGAGCAACGATCGAGGGGCTGGGACGACGCGGCAAGTACCTGCTGTTGGCGCTGGACGGAGCCCGGACGCTGGTGATGCACCTGCGGATGACCGGGAACCTGGTTCTTGTCGAGGGCGAGAACAAGCTCGATCCCTCAGAGGGGAGGCGGCTGTACGAGGGAGAGCGCTCGGTCTCCGAGCGTCACCTGCGTGCCCGCTTCCGACTTGACGACGGGCGTGAGCTCTGGTTCACCGACCCGCGGCGCTTCGGCGAGGCATTCCTGATCAAGGACGCCGACCTGGGCGAGCGCTTCGCAAAGCTCGGGATCGAGCCGCTGTCCGATGCATTTACCCCAGAGGCGCTGGGCGAGATGGCGGCGAATCGCACAGCGCCGTTGAAGTCGTTCTTGCTCGATCAGTCTGGGGTTGCGGGCGTGGGCAACATCTACGCCGATGAGGCCCTCTTCCGCGCCCGCCTACACCCACTCTCGCCAGCGGGCTCGATGAAGTCCGAGCACCAGGAGGCGCTGCGCGACGCCATCGTCGCCGCGCTCGAAGCGGGGATCGACGGGGGCGGCGCCTCCATCGACGACTACCGAGACGGACGCGGCGAGAAGGGAACGATGCAAGAAGAGTTCCTCGTCCACACCCGCGAGGGTCAGTCTTGCCCGCGGTGTGAAGGCTTGATCGCGCGGATAGTCGTTTCCGGGCGCTCGACCTATTACTGCCCGAGTTGCCAGGTGCGACTACGCAAGCGTCGCCAGCGTCGACGCAGCGCTTCTAGCTGAGGACGCGAGCGACCCCCAGCAACAAACCGTCCGGCCCGTCCGGCACCGTTGGCCTGCCATGGCCGGAACGACGATCAAGACCGAGGCGGTGGTGCTGCGCAGCATCCGCTATGGCGAGGCTGACCGCATCCTCCATCTCTACTCGAAGACGCGGGGACGAATCGGGGCGATCGCGAAGGGGGCACGGCGGCCGAAGTCGCGCTTTGGCGGACGGCTCGAGCCCTTCTTCCATCTCGATCTGGTGCTGCACGAAGGCCGGGGGGAGCTGCTCACGGTTACCAATGTCTCAACGCTCGACGGCTACTCACACCTGCGCTCCTCGGGGCCAGCCCTGAACGCGGGCGCGCGGGCTTGCGACGCGGTCCTTCGTCTGCTCGACTCGACTGAGCCCAACCCACCCGCTTACAACCTGCTCTGCCGCTACCTCTCGCTACTCGACGATCCCGCAGCGGAGTGCGGAGCGAGCCTTGAGACGGCGCTGTCCTTCCGGCTCAAGCTTGCTCTGGCGGCAGGCTTCGCGCCTGAGCTCGCCTCCTGCGCGCAATGCGGCGATGCGGAGCACCTGAGCGGCTTCTCCGGGGCAGCCGGGGGAGTTGTCTGCGCGAGCTGCGAAGCGGGCTCCTTTCCGCTCTCTGAGGAGGCGCACCGTTTCATGGTGGGAGCGATCGGCAGCCCCCTCGCCGAGGCGCCAAGCGCTGGCGAGCCGGCGTTGCGCCAGGCCGAGCGCGCGGTGCGGGAGACCCTTGAGCACCACGCGCACGTGCAGTTGCGAGCAGCCGCTTAGGAGGAGACGAGGAGGGACTCGCCGGAGCCTCCCCGCTGTTGCTCCGGCGAGTCCCTCCTCGTCTCCTTATGATCGACGGGTGTCCACAACCGCCAGCTTCGAGGACCGCATCTCCGCTTGGGAGGAGCAGTTTTTGGCGCCGGAGGGGGTCAGGTCCTACCCCGCGCGCCGCAAGGTCGAGGAGGCCGATAGCCCCGTCCGCACGCCTTTTCAGCGTGACCGCGACCGGATCGTGCACTCCAAGGCTTTCCGGCGGCTCAAGCACAAGACCCAGGTCTTCGTCGCGCCAGAGGGAGATCATTACCGCACCCGCCTCACCCACACGCTGGAGGCCTGCGGGATCGCCCGCACAGTCGGCCGCGCGCTCGGACTCAACGAGGACCTGACCGAGGCGATCGGGCTCGGCCATGATCTCGGTCACCCACCCTTCGGCCACGCCGGCGAGGAGGCACTCGACGCGGCCCTGCGCGAGCGCTGTGGCACCGGCTTCAAACACAACGAACATTCTCTGCGCGTGGTCGAGGTGCTGGAGCGCGATGGGCGAGGCCTCAATCTGACCGAACAAGTGCGCGACGGCATCCTCAACCACACGGGCTCGCGCAAGCCGGCCACGCTGGAGGGACAGATCGTCAAGCTCGTCGACCGTGTCGCTTACATCAATCACGACATCGACGACGCACTGCGCGCCGGGATCCTTCGCCCCGAGGACCTCCCCGCCGACGAGATTGAGCTGCTCGGCGCGACCGGCTCGGCTCGGATCGACACCCTTGTCCTCGACATCGTCGAGCGCTCGCGAGATGCCAGAGACATCGTTCAAAGCGAAGAGATTGGCGGCGCGATGCTGCGGCTACGCAAGTTCATGTTCGATCGCGTCTACCTCGGACCACTGGCGCGCGGCGAGCACGATCGGGTCCGCCGCGCGATGCGAGGTCTCTTCGACCATTACATGGAGCACCCAGATGAGGTGCCCCCGCTGGACCCGGAGGCAAACGACTGCCAGCGCGCGGCCGACTACCTAGCCGGAATGACCGACCGCTACTGCATTGCCAAGTTCGCTGAGCTTACGGTTCCAGAGGAGGCGCGATTTTGAGCGGGAGGCGGGGCGCTACGGTGGCAGCGTGGCACTGATCTCTACCGAGAGCCTGGAGCGGGTCAAGCAGGCGGTTGACATCGTCGAGGTGATCTCGGCACACACGGACCTGCGTCGCCAGGGGACCCGCTGGGTCGGGCTCTGCCCTTTCCACGAGGAGCGCACGCCCTCGTTCTCGGTCGACGCGCAGGAAAAGCTCTACCACTGCTTCGGCTGTGGGGTCGGCGGCGACACGATCAAGTTCATCGAGGAGAAGGAGGGGTTGGGCTTCGCCGAGGCAGTTGAGCTGCTCGCCGAGCGCTACGGAGTCGAGCTCGAGCGTGAGCGCGAGGACCCTAGGGCGGAGGCCAAGCGTCAGCAACGCCGGCGCCTGGGCGAGCTACTCGACCGCACCGCGTCCTTCTACGCGGCCTACCTCTGGGAGTCAGATGAGGCGGGCAAGGCACGCGAGTACCTGGCACAGCGAGGCCTGGGGGAGGAGGTGCTGCGTGCCTTCGACGTCGGCTACGCGCCGAGTGCCTGGGACAAGGTGCTGCTGCGCGGGCAGCGGGCTGGGTTCAAGGTTGAGGAGCTGCGCGGGGTCGGGCTTGCGCAGCGTGGGCGGGGCGGGGGGGAGTACGACCGCTTCCGCTCGCGAATCATGTTCCCGATCCGCGATCGCCGCGGCCGCACCCTCGGTTTCGGCGGCCGGGCTATGCGCTCGGACCAGGGGGCGAAGTACGTCAACACGGCAGAGACCGACTTCTTTCACAAGAGCCAGATGCTCTACGGGATCGACCTGGCCAAGGGGGCAATCGCCAAGGCTGGCCGGGCAGTTGTAGTCGAGGGCTACACCGACGTCCTCGCCTTGCACCAGGCGGGCGTCGAGGAGGCGGTCGGGGTGATGGGAACTGCGATCACCGAGGAGCAGGTGGCAGCCTTGTCGGGGATGGTCGATGAGGTCGTCTTGGCACTCGACGCCGATGCAGCAGGACAAGAGGCAATGCTGCGCGCGCAGCGTGTGGCGGCCGGGCGCAAGATGCGCCTACGCGTGGCAGCAATGCCGGCGGGGGAGGACCCAGCAGAGATGATCGCCGGAGAGGGGGGCGCGGAGCGCTTCCGGGCCTTGGTCGACCAGGCCTTGGAGCTGACTGCCTTCCAGGTCGGGCTGGTGATCGCCAGGACCGACTCCTCCAGTCCGGTCGAGCGCGACCGCGCCCTAGATATGGAAATCGCTCCGATCCTGGCGGGAATGGGCGAGGGCGCAAGCCGCGATGACCTGATCCGCCAAGTCGCGGAGAAGTTCGATATGGAGCCGGCGATGGTGATGGGCAAGGTCGTTGCGGCTCGTCCCCTAAGTGGTGGTCCGGCGGCGATCCAAGGGAACGACGGCCCAGCACCCACACCCCGGCGCACGGCGGAGCTGACCTCGCGCGAGCGCCGCGAGCGCGCCCTACTGGCGATGTGCATCGCCCTGCCGGCCGAGGGCAAGGATTACCTGGCGCGTCTAACCGGAGAGCACCTTTCGCCCGGCGGCATGCGCGCCGCAGAGTGGTTGCGCGAACACCCAGAGGACCCTGCCTCCAGCCTTCCGCGCGAAGACTCCGAGCTGGCCGGCCTGATCGCCGAGCTGGTCATCCTTGCCCACGATGAACCCGCCTCGCCGGAGGCGATGGAGCTCAACTACCTCCTGCTCGAGCAGCGCCGTATAGAGGCCGAGATTGCCACCGCCGGCGAAAAGAACGACTACGAGCGCCGCGCCACCCTCAGTCGCGACCGCGCCGCCCTGGTCGAACGCATAGCCCGCACCGAGCGGGTCGGTGGCTAATCGGTAAATTCCTCGAAGTCGTTCCGGGGTAGCTCAATCGGTAGAGCACTCGGCTGTTAACCGAGTTGTTGTGGGTTCGAGTCCCACCCCCGGAGCTCTTTATGCCGTCAGACGGCTGCGCGCCAGTGTCTCGACCAGTTCGGCCCCGCGTATCGCGCCATCATGCTCACGGGCCCAGGTCGCCAGCTCCTCGGCCTCTCGTGCGAAGGAGCGATCCCCCAGCAGGTGGCGAGCGGCCCAACGCAACGGTGCCGGTTTGCAGAGACGCCAGGGGAGGGAGAGGCCGCAGCCGGCCCAGGAGACGCGCATTGCGGTCTCACTCATGTCGCCGATGATCGGGCAGATCAGAACCGGTGTGCCGGCGCTGAGAGCACGGGCGACGGTGCCGTGGCCGCCGTGAGAGATGACCAGCGAGGCGGCTGGCATCAACTGGCTGTAGCTGAGCCAATCGACCAAGATCGCGTTGGCCGGGACCTCGATCGGGCTTTGCGGGAGCACCCGGTTGGTCGTCGCGACCACGCGCACAGGCTCCTCGGCGAGCGCTTCCAGCGCCGTTCGGACTAGATGATTACCCGAGTCGTGCGCGGTACTAGGCGCGATCAGGACCAGTGGCTCGTCCCCGGCCGGCAGCTCGATCTCCTGGTGCGGAACCTCAAACGTCATCGGCCCGGTTATCTCTACCCCGACCGGCCAGCGACGGGGGTACTCGAGTTGGGGGAAAGTCCCGACTAGCGCCAGGTCGGGGCTGATGCCGCCGTGGAACCGATCGACCGGTGCCAGCCCGAGTCGGTCTCGTTGCCGGTTGAGGTCGCGTCGTCCGTGCTCGAGGCCGATGTTCAGCGCCCGCTGCCCTGCTCTCCAGACGGCCCGGCCGACCGGCGTTCGGGGCGGCTGCAAACCGACGGCAAAGAACGGCAAGCCCGGCTCGACGACCGGGTAGATATGGGGGATCAGGGTTGCTAGCGGAACCCCTGCCTTCTCGGCCGCCAAGGTCGGTGCCAGGGTGAGGATGTCGCTGACAACTGCGTGCGGTTGCATCTCCTCCAGTAGCGGCAGCAGCGCCTTGGCTGCCTCCGCCGCGTGGGCCCCCTCAGGTGAATCAGGGTCTGGCGGCGGAAACATCCGGTATTCCTCCGCCGCGGCAAAGCCCAGCCCGGCACCCTCGACCGCCTCACGCCGCTCCTCCCAGGTCTCGATCGTCACCTCGTGGCCGCGCCCCTGCAGCGCTTGCCCGAGCGCTATTGCAGGAAAGACGTGACCCGGGTCTCCGAATGCTGCGACTAGAAATCGCATATTGACGAGGCTCTGGGGCTGTCAGGCAAGAACGCAGGGAGTCGGAGTAGCAGCGCTACTCCGCCGACTGAGGACGCCGCATGGCGGCACCAGAGACCGTCAGGGGGTATCGAGTCCCTCGCCGGGTCGCGTGAAAACTATCTCGGGCACATGACAGTTGCGGGAGGTGCGCAGGAGGAAGCGGACCGCCTCACCCAGGTCCTCGGGACGGATCATCTCCTCACCCGGGATCTGACCCTGGACGAACTCGGTCATCGGCGTCTCAACGAAGCCAGGCGCCAGCGCCGTGCACTGGATCCCGGCGCTGCCCACCTCACGGTGGGTGGACTGGGTGAAGTTGATCACCGCGGCCTTTGTGGCTGCATAGATGGAAAGCCACGCCTGCCCGCCCTTGCCGGCGATTGAGGCGGTGTTGACGATCAGTGCCTTGCCATGCTCGGCACCGGCCTGGCGCAGCATCGGCAGGCCCTCGCGGGTGCCGATGATCAGCGCCCGCAGGTTGACCGCGAGTTGCATGTCGAGGTGCTTGGTCTGGATCTCCTCCATCGGCGCGCCGATCCCGACGCCCGCGTTGTTCATCAGCACGTCGAGGCGACCGTAGGCCTCACGATGCCTGGCGAAGACGCCGACCAGGTCCTCCTCGTCGGCCATGTTGGCGGCGACGCTCTGCACCTCGATGCCGTCTGCACGCAAGCCCTCGGCAGCGGTCTCAAGCTTGTCCGGACGTCGCGCCGACACCGTCAATGCGTAGCCCTCTTCGCCGAGTACCTTCGCGATAGCCAATCCGATGCCGCTCGATGCTCCAGTAATTAGTGCCGCTCGATCCGCCAAGTCCTTCTCCTTCCGCTTGCCCCGTTCGCCCCTGACCCTATCTCGCGCTCGCACGGCATGCCCGGATGACACGCCTGCGCCAGGGTCCCGTGAATAAGATGGCGCCGGATGCAATTGAGTCGAGCCTTCGCCGCCCTTGCCTGTCTCGTCACGGGCGTGTTCCTGCTTGCCGGCTGTGGCGGCGGGGATTCCTCAACCGGCTCGACGTCGGGGTCTGCGCAGAGTCGACCCGCACCGCCCAAGAGCGCCTTCCCTAGTGCCAAAGGAAAGACGCTGGCTCAGGTGCTCGAAGCCGAAGAGGCAACGCAGTCCGAACTCGTGGTTTCGCCGGCCGCCCAGGTCTTCAACAAGGGGGAAAACCGCTACCCGTTTGGCGTCTTCGAACGCGACCGAACCCAGGTTCCCGATGCCGAAGTGGCGCTCTACTTCGCCAAGGTCCCGCCGGCCAAAGGAGGGGATTCAACGGTCAAACCGAGTGCACCGGCCGGGACGCTCAGCGCGAAGGAAGCTGAGGAACGCGCTCTGGATCAGCCCGCGACCGGTCCCTTCCCTGCCTCGATCGAATCGATGCAGACCAAGCCCGCCTTCCGCGCACAGACGACAACCAGCGACCCCGACGCCGCCGCGGCCGTCTACTCGACCCACGTCGATTTCCCCAGCAACGGGGAGTGGCGCATCGCCGCCTTGATCAAGGAAGGCGACAAGTTCACGGCTACCCTGTTGCCCAGCGCCGTGGTTGGAGCCTTCTCGAAGGTTCCGCAGGTAGGGCAAAAGGCGCCGCTGATCCACACGCCGACGCCGGCAGACGTGGGGGGCGACCTCTCCAAGATCACGACCCGTATCCCGCCGGACACACAGAACAGGGTCGATTACGCGGACGTTCTGGGCAAGGAGCCGATCGTCCTCTTGTTCGCGACCCCTCAGTTCTGCCAGAGTCGCGTCTGCGGGCCGGTCGTCGACGTAGCCGAGCAGCTCAAGCAGCTCTATGGCGACAAAGTTGCCTTCATCCACATGGAGATCTACAACGACAACGATCCAAGCAAGCACGTGCGACCGCAGGTCCGCGCCTTCCACCTGCCCAGCGAGCCGTGGTTGTTCGCGATCGGCCGAGATGGAAGGATCGAGGCCGTAATAGAGGGTGCGTTTGGTGTCGAAGAACTGACCCGCGTAGTGAAGGGACTGACCGGAGAATGAGCGAGAAGACGAAAGCCAACGAGGAGCTACTTGCTTCCTTCGCCGAGGAGGCCCGCCGACGCTGCGACGTGATCGCTGCCGGCTTGGCAACCGAGACCACCGACTTCGAGACGATGCGGATGGAGGCCCACGCCCTCAAGGGAGCAGCTGGCGTCGTCGGCCTGCGCCGCCTCGCCGAGCTCGCCGGCCTGATGGAATCCGACCTCGCAGAAGCAAAGAAATCAGGAACCATCCGCGGCGGCCGCACCCACCAGATAGCCGATGCAGCCAAGGCCATAGCCGACGGAGCAGCAGCCGCCTCCAAGGGCGAGGAAGAGCCCCCCGACGTCGGGCGTTCCCTGGCCCAGCTCTTCAGCGCATAGCGCTACCCTCCCCAGCCAACGGGGCGGTAGCTCAGTTGGTTAGAGCAGCGGACTCATAATCCGTCGGTCGAAGGTTCGAGTCCTTCCCGCCCCATAAAGAAAACCGCTTCAAATAGCCATATTCTGAGTTGGCATCTGGGACGAAATCAAAACTTTGTCCCGAAATTTGTCCCGAAAACGAGCTAGAATCGTCGGGCGATGCGCCAACCACGGCCACAACCGATCTCCGGGCATGTCTCTCAGCGCAAGGGAAAGCGCGGCGGTGTCTGGTACGCGAAATACCGCCTGCCGGACGGTCGGCAGGTGCAGAAACGGATCGGACGGGCCTGGACCGAGAAGACCGCGCCGCCCGAGGGCTACTTCACGAAGGCGTCCGCGAAGGCGCATCTGGACGAGCTGCTGGCCCAGGCGCGGCAGGGAACGCTGCCCGGCATGGTGCGGACGGGGCGTACTTTCCGCGATGCCGCTGAGGAGTGGCTGGACTACTGCGAGAAGGTCCGCGACTGCAAGGCGTCGACGCTGCGCGACTACCGCAACATGGTCCGTGTTCTCGACCGCGAGTTCGGGAACCGGAAGATCGAGGCGATCACCCCGGAAGAGATCGAGCTGTGGATCACAGGCTATAGCGGCTCGAACCGGACCCGGCAGAAGTACCTCGTCTGCCTCGGCTCGATCTTCAAGCGAGCGATGAAGGTCCACGGCCTGCCCCGCAACCCCGCCGACGTGGTCGAGCGCCCACGAGTGCGCCGCGCGGCGAAGATCGACGTGCTGCGCCCGGAGGAGGTGTTGGCCTTGGTCAGGGCGGCCGAGTCCGAGCAGGACGCCGCGATCTTCCACACGGCCGCGTTCGCCGGACTGCGAATGGGCGAGCTGCTCGCGCTGCGCTGGCGCGACATCGACTTCACCCGCCGCACGATCCACGTCCGCGAGAACTGGACCCAGGGCGAGACGACGACCCCGAAGGGCGGAACCGAGCGAGCCGTACCGATGGCCGAGGAGGTGGCGCAACGCCTCGCCCGCCTCGGCCAGCGTGAGCACTTCACGAGCGACGACGATCTTGTCTTCTGCACGCAGCGTGGTCAGCACGTCGGCTACAAGTCCTTGAAGGAGCGCTACCGCGCCGCGCTTCGGGCGGCAGACCTGCGCGAAGACTTCCGCTTCCACAATCTGCGCCACACCTTCGGCAGCACCGTGATCCGTCACGCCGATTCGCGCGAGGTGATGGAGTGGATGGGCCACGCTGATCTCACGACCACGCGCCGCTACCTGGCCTTCGTGGACCGCGAGGATGCCGCCAAGCGAGTCTCCGAGGCGTTCAGCCTCGAGAAACCGCAGCCGGTTCCGACGAGGGCTGGCTGAACTGCGCCGGATCACCGGCCGCGCCGAGTGCCGTAGGTGTTCTCCGCAACCCAGGTCTCCAGGTCCCGGCGCGTGAACCTCAACCCACGGTCGCCAATCCGAACATGCGGCAGCCCGCGCGTTCGGACCAGTTCGTAGAGCGTGCTGCGCGGCACCCGGAGCAGCCGAGCCGCCTCGCCGGCATCAAGCAGCGGCTCGGTGAGCAGGCCGGATTTAGTCACCGGCCTGCCTTCCGAAGGAGCCGTTGCCTCCCCAGCGCCGAGGGGATTGCGGTTCGCGACGAGTGCGAGGCCACATCGAGCATCGAACCTGCATCCCCTTGACGTCGGTTAGAGATGTCGGCGAATCGCCGAGCCAGCAAATGGTGCTGGCATGGGGGAGAGCAGCGATCCGGCGAGTTTTCCACCCGTCCGCACGCCCGTCCGCAGAGGCGACCGCAGACCCGTCCGCACAGACGACCTGCTGGGCGACCACTGAAAGAAACGATGAACCGAAGCCTCATGCCTCCTGCATAGCGCCGTGAAGCCGCAGGGTCCACAACTCCGTGCTTGCGGAGGCGCGATCGACACCGCCGTGGTGATCAACCTGCGCGATGACTCGGGGGCCGAGGCAGGCTGCCGAGCGCCCTTTCTGGGCTACCCGGCAGTCTCCCTGTGGCCTGCGCCCCGACCCCCGAGGCATCGCGCTCGGCGGGTCGATCCAGGGAAGGGCCAAAGGTGGTCTGTGCCCTTCCCCGGTCGACCCGCCCTCAACGCGCCCTTACCGCCTTGGCGACGTAGGCACGAGGAGCCTTTTTCGCCAGCCGGACCTTCTTGGCTTTCGCCAGGCGGGCGAGGCAGTTGGACACGGCTCCGGCAGACCGCCCGCCGAGACCTTTGGCAACGGCGGTGGTGGTCAGCGGCCCGGCCTGCTTGTGCTGGCAGAGGTAGGAAAGAACGAGGCCGTCAAGCTCACCGGGACGAAGGCGCTTCCTATGTGCGGCGGACACGGATATCGCCTCCTTCGGCCTCGGCCAGCGCCGCGAGGATCGTGTCGCAGGTATCCCGCGCGTCTTCGTAGCCTTTGATTACGGGCGGCGGTGCGACCGATTCGCGGTCCTCTTCCACGTCTGCAAGGCCGCCGTGCGCTTCGTCGCGCAGGCGTTTGGCGACTTCCATCAGGTCATGCGGCGGCATCGTCAGCTCGACCGTGTCGCGGCCGTCCTGGGGCTGCCAGCCCAGGTCCGCCATCAGCCGGAAGTCTTCGCCGAACTCGATCGCCAACCGCTCGGCCATGGCGTAATCCTTCTGGCACTCCAGCGCAACGACGACATCGCCCAGACCGGCCAGGTGGTTGCGCACCTGCTCATAGAGCGCGTCGCGCTGGCTGCCGACGATCTTCAGAGTGGGGCGGGGCATGGTGCCCTCCTTTCGGTAGGGCACCGAAGAGCCGCCGGGGATGCAGCTCTCGTCGGAGAACTACGGCGAGTAGCTTTTCGCTTGCATCGAAGGCTTGATCTTCGGTGCCATGCCCCGGGGCGTTCCACCGCCGCCGGGGCGCTTATTCAATTGGCGCGGCGACGATAGCTCCGCTTCACCGACAAAGCGAGCGGATTGTTGGCGATGTGCGTGGATTGCAGCTTTATGCCTGCGAAAGGCCGCATGACCCGGCAGGGGTGGCCCATAGTGCAGCCGCGGACTGGATGCGACAGTGCAAGCTGCTGCTTACGAGAATCCACCCGCGTCTAGGAAGGTTTGAGCGCTTGGGAAGCGCCGAAGGGGAGAGTTCGGCAAGAGTTCAACGTAGCGTTGTACTACCGTTGGCGACGGATCAATGATCCCAACCCAGCGGAGCGCGGCATTGCTGTCCACAGCTCGCTGAATCATCTTTTCCGCATCGACATCGCCCTGCGGAAGGGAATACCCGAAGAAGACGACCCGGTCACTGTTAAGCAGTGCATCACGCGCGGACGCCCATACCGATGGCATAAACGCGTCGATCAAAGGCTGCTTTGCATAGACAGGAGGAACAATTACCGGCCAGACATACCAGCTCTGCCGGCCCTTGCCAGCTGCGCTCATGCGCACGTTGCGGATCTCCCGGAGCGAACGATCAATAGAGATCATTACGTCGGGTTCCGTGACCTCACCTGCGAGCACGCTGGGGGTTGGCTGTTTCGCGCGAATCCGAATGAACCAATTCAGGGAGCCATGCATCTTGCGAATAACCAGGGGCCTTGAGTGATCGCAGTCTTCGGTATGGCGAGGGAAATGAGGGAAACTTTTGGTTGAAAGCAGCACCTTGCCGGTGCTAAAGGGGCCATAGGCCTCGTCAATGCACCAGCGCTTGCGGAGGCGTGCCCGCTTGAAAATCTCGTTCTCGATGGCTAGATCGTGATTAAAAGTCACGATGTCCACCTGGTCCGAGAGGTCTGCCGCTGCGGCGATTACCTTGCCAAGTGGACCCTGCGTATAGGACTTGCCGAGCATCCAGCCCGTCGTCTCACGGAGAACCCCGGCATAGATGGCAACCAATTGCCGATAAGCCGTAACAGCCACACTGTCGGCTGAAGTCCGTTCGTGGAGAAAGTCGTGAAAGAGGTCCCGAAGAAAATCCTCCATGCGGGCGCCCGACCCTAGGGCGGAAAATGGACTGCCCGTCGGCAGGCCTTCGGCGTATGCCAAAAGGTCTTCGGGAACGGGCACTTTGAGTTCCGCGATCTTCTCGAAAAACGTATAGTCGAGAGGGGGATGGGTGGCCTTTTTATTTGAAGGACGAAAATACTGGGCATTGGCCAGCGTTGATCCGGCACCCAAAACGATGCAAGTTCGCATAGGCCCACTCTAGGCCCCTATCCGGTCAGAAGTTATGAAGGGTTAGCCCTTAATGGCTACGGAAAGTCGCTCTATTTCGACTTAAGGCTTGGCTTCAATCCGACGAAGGCTGCGTCGTCCGGGGTAGCAAGCGCTTCGGCGATTCCTTGCGCCGGAAGCGGAAACAGCTGTTGTGCAGCCCGCTACACTCGAGCCATGAGCGCAACTGTGGATCTGACGATCATCTACGAGGATGGAGACGACGGCTGGGTCGTCGCTTCGATTCCTGCGGTTCCAGGCGTGCTTAGTCAGGGCCGAACGCGCGATGAAGCCCGCGAGAACGTTCTTGATGCCCTTGCGCTCATGGTGTCTCCGGAGCCTGGAGATGAGCGCGAGCGCGAGTTGCTGCATCTAAAGGTCGCGTGAAGCGGCGACAGCTGGAGCGGCACCTGCGCGCCAATGGCTGCCGCAAGATTGACGAGGGAGGTAATCACACGCGATGGGCGTCGCCTGCCGGGCCGCGCTCAACCGTCCCCAGGCATCGTGAGATCGACCACCGCCTTGCGCGTTCTATCTGTCGACAACTAGGGATTCCGCCACCGGAAGGTTCGCGCTAAGGGTCGATTTGGCAAGCTGAAACTTTGTCCCGAAATTTGTCCCGGACTCCACCGAACTCAGCCGATCTGTTCGGACTGAGTGCGCCCCGTCAGGCACGAATCGGCCCTACGGACGGCTTCCAGCGCGACTCATAATCCGTCGGTCGAAGGTTCGAGTCCTTCCCGCCCCATAAGGAGCGATCGCCAACCGCTCGACCGTGGGGTAATCCTTCTGGCGCTCCAGCGCCACGACAACGTCGCCCAGACCGGCCAGGTGGTTTGCGCACCTGCTCATAAAGCGCGTCGCGCTGGCTTGCGACGATTTCAAAGTGGGGCGGGGCATGGTGCCCTCCTTTCGGTAGGGCACCGAAGAGCCGCCGGGGATGCAGTCCTCGTCAGAGAACTACGGCGAGTAGCTTTTCGTTCGCATCGAAGGCTCGTTCTTCGGTGCCATGCCCCGGGGCGTTCCACCGCCGCCGGGGCGCTTATTCAACTGGCGCGGCGACGATAGCTCGGCTCGTGCGACAAAGCGAGCCGGATTACTGGGGATGCGCTTCGATACCGTTCTAAAAGCACGGCATGCTCATATAAATACCCTCCCGTATCGAAAGCAATGGCCTCCCACCAGAAAAAGCCGCCTGCCAAGCCGGGTCGCAAACGAAAAGCAAAAAAGGCGGCGGAGAATGACGCGTCCGATCCGCTCAAACTGGCTCTTCCGCAGTTCCATGGTCGCCTTGATGGTTTGCGAGAACTCCAGGAGATCATTTCACCGCACGTCGCTGCCCTTGACATCTCAGAGGATGGTGGCCTCCGAAGGCTGATCGAACAAGGCGGATTCTCCGAGAGTGGAGTTGAGGTCATGCGGGGGATTTTCGAATCAGATGAGGAAGAGAGCGAGTCAAGGGATCGGGGCCTCGCTTCGGGTGATGGCGAAGGCGAGGCGCTTTCCCCGGAGCGTAAACAGAGGGCACTTCAGCTTGTAAGCGTGGTCACGAATGAAGGAGAGGCATTTCAAGCATTCATTCGAAAGATGGTTAGAAGCGCCGTGGCACCTCGGGAAGACTTGCTCAACTCTTCGCTGCTGACGCTCGCTGTTGCTGCACTTGAGAACCTGCTTGCCTTGCTCGTAACCGAGCACCTTCGAAGGTTTCCGGGCATGCTAGAGGCAGAAGAGAAAGCCTTTTCACTCGCTGACCTTCAGGCAATCGGATCGATTGACGATGCGCGGACGGTCCTCATCGAGAGACGAGTAGACAGCTTCATGCGAAAGGGTGTTGACGACTGGTCAAAATGGGCCGGGAAGACGCTCGGAGCGGGGTTTGACGAGCTTTGCATTGATCTAGATTCCGTCAAGGAGATGTTCCAGCGACGACATCTCGTCGTACACGCGGGCGGGATTGTTAATCGAATGTATCTCGAGCGCGCGCCTCTCTCGAGGGATATGCCGGAGCTTGGTTCCTATCTTCCGACGACCGCTGACTACGTTTTTCGAGCGCTAGACGAATTTGAGGTTTTGGGCGATTTGCTGTTGTTTTCTGCCTGGAATAAGTGGATGAAAGAGGACGACCGCGAAACCGGACGGAGAGAGTTCGAATCTCGGATTTTGGAGTTGATGGCCGCAAAGCGGTGGCGAGTGGTACAGCGGCTCTGCGAGCGAGCGGTGGAACTTGACTTTCCTGCGGTGACCCACGTGGTACTCAAGGTCAATCGCTGGATTGCCATGAAGCACTTGTCGAGGTTCGATGATGAGTGCCGCAGGGAAGTTGAAGAATGGGATACGAGCGCGCTGTCCACCGTTTTTGTGATGGCACGTGCTGTTCTTCTCGACAACGAGAAGGAAGCCTTGGGGCTCCTTGAGGCAACACTTGCGGCGCGCGAACTTAGCAGGCGAGATGCAGAGACCTGGCCTCTTTTTATTGATCTGCGGAAGAGTCGGAAATTCTCCAAGGCGCTCGCCAGTGGCATCGAGCAGGCTGAGGCGGCAGAAAATGCGTCCGAAAGCAAATTGCCCAGCAAAGCCAAAAAAAGCCCCATGCAAAAGGCCAGGAAAGGCGCAGCGGGTCGCCGATCCTCTTCGAATGGAGCCGCTAGTGAGAAGCCAAAGACGCCGAAAAAAGTGAGTTCTTCAAAACGGCGCTCAGGAAGCAAAACTGCTCTAGGCTCGGGGACGAACAAACGGAAGAGCTGAAGGCAATACCTCTCGTCCAATCGTTGGATTCAGTGCTGGCCGAACCCAATCGGCAGCTACCGAGGTTGAGGTTGAGGCAAAGCCCATCTAGCTCAACTTTGTCCCGAAATTTGTCCCGGACTCCACCGAACTCAGGCAAACCCGTCGGACTGAGGGCATCCCCGTCAGGCACGATTCGGGCTCTATAGACACCTTCCAGCGCGACTCATAATCCGTCGGTCGAAGGTTCGAGGCATTGTCCATCTGTTGGCCCAGTGAGCCGCGCTACTCACTAGGACGAGTCAGGCGAACCTCCGCGACGCCCAGAGCGAACCCACTCCCATGCTGCGCGCAACAGCAAGCCGACGGAAAGGATCGCCGCCTCCAGGATGATCCCGGCGATCACGAACAAGACGTACAAGACAGGCTGATCGGAGAAGCTGGTGGGACCGATGGGCTCTTCGCGCCAAGGTGCCACGTAGTCGGTCATGTTGTAGAGGTAGACGGTGATGGCGGCAGGCGCAATCGCCGGGAGGAGAGCCCACCACCGATAGACCAGGAACACGCCGAGGACGGCAAGCCCGTAGATCGCCCAACTGCTGTCCCAGGCATCTCGAAGGACACCAGGCGGGCTGACGGCGAATGCGTGGCCGTAGGTGAAAGCGCCGAGTGCCAGCGTGGTCAACACGGTGATCGCTACGCGGGAGCGGTTGGTCATCAGAGAGTTCAAGGGACTCACGCCCGCTTTCTCAGCGCAAGCAGGCCGACCGCGCCCAGGGCGAGAGCGGCAAGCGCGAGGGCACCCGTGACGAGTCCCGGATTGCGCGCCCCAAACGAGCGCGTATCCGGTGGTGGCTCAAAAGCCTGGGGTTCGTGCTCAGAGCCCCACCGACCGCGCACGGCGTGCTTGACCCCGAGGGCGCTCGTCGGAAGGCGCGCGAAGTCATAGCTGGGAGGGCTCGCGCGCGGGTTTCCGTAATAAACGGTGTAGGGGAGGGGATGCCCACCCTCTAGTAGGAGGGCTCGCGAGCGGCTCCAGGCCGAAATTTCGATTCCCCGTAGCGGCGCGTCGTCACCGTTGTCGATCTCGATCCGGATATACCGACGATGGGTTCCGATGGAAATCGGCGCTGAAACCGATCCCGGGAAACGGAAGATCCTGGCTGCCGTCAGTGGCATAAACCGTCGCCGGAAGTTCGAATCAAGGATCGTTACGGGACGCTCATATCGAGCCGTTTCGGCACCGATTCGAAGCTCATCGACTGGAACGTTGCGGAATCCGAGATCGAGAGTGACGATCGTGCGCGCCCCTTCCTGACGCTGCGATACCAACCTGGCTGTGCGTCGAAATAGCCGTGGCCGCTCGCGAGCCCCGGACACGCTTGCACCGGCGATGCGGCTGACGCCGGTGGCCCTGACGAGCAGGTAGCGGAAGTCACTCGGTGGGAAGACGGCGACCGTGCTCCGCGCCGGGTGGGCCCCGCGAACGTCGTAGATCCCCGTAGCCGAAAGGTGCGTAAATGGACCGTGCCGATCGTCGGCTCCGAGAATCACCGCACGGCCGACGAAGTCCCGGTCCGGGACCTCGAGTACCACGCGGTCTCGGATCCTCCGCCGTGTCCCGAGGTCGAGGAGGGCAACCGCGAAGCCGCCCTGGCGGCCACTGTTCAGGACCGGCACCGCCTCGGGCGCGGCAACCCGCCCAAAGCTAGCGCGCCGCCATGGCACCTGGCGCCCGCGCGCATCGGCGATCCGCAGGTCGGCGAAGCCCGGTTGCGAGTGTTCGAAGAGAGGCCCGTCGGGCTCGATCAGAACTGGCTTGCCCCCGGAGTCCGCTACCAGCGGGCGCTGGTAGCGGAAGTCGGCGCGGTCGAGCCCGGCCGCCGCGGCCGGCTGGGCGCCGGCCGCAAGCGAAACGAGAAGGGCAAGGGGGGCGAGGAGGGACCTCATCGGGCCACCTCCGCCGTCTCCACCTCGGCGTCGTCACTCACCCCGAACTTGATTCGCTGATAGGCGAAAGCGCCCACCAGGAGGAACAGCCCGAGCGCGATGAACGAGAGTACTCGCGGGAGCTGTTCGAGTTCGGCCAGGTCGTAGGTGTAGACCTTGGCGATCGCGAGAGCGAGCAGCGCCAACCCGGCGAGGCGGAAGCGCTGGACGTCGCGCAACAGCCCGTAGAGCACCGCACCGAGGCCCGTAACAGTCCAGAAGGCTGAGAGCAGCGCCTGTCCTATCTGCCCCGTGTCCCCCGTGTCGGTTATGCCTACTGTGTCGATGATCGTCACCGAACCGAGGTAGAGGAGGGCAACAGCAGCGACGGCCTCGCACACATAACCGAGGCGAGGATCGATCTCGCGCAGGGCGAACCGGCCATAGAGCGCGGCAGCAGCGCAGGCGCCAAGGCCGATGAGCGCTTCGCTGAGGTCTTCCACCCCGACGGCGATGGCGTCGGGCGGGGCCTCGAAGAGGAACACGTGCCCAAGGGCAAGACCAAGGGACGCGCCCGCCGCGACCAGGAGGCGCTGGGCGCTCGAACCGAGCAACCCCGGCTCTCTGCTCGCCCGCGTTGCCATGTAGGCGAGCACGGCTGCCTGCATCGCCCAGCCGACCGCAAGGCCGGGGCCGTCGAGGACGTCTGCGAAGCCCAGCGCCGAGAGGCCCATGCCGACAGCGATGAGCAGCGAGCCGATCTCGGAGTTGAGCGGCTGGCGAAGCGCAAGGGTCCCGAGCAGGATGTGGCCCGCGGCCATGCCGAGAAGCCACGCAGCCGCGGCATACGGGTGGCCGGTGTGTTCGAGTACGAAATAACCGGCGGCCGCAATCAGGATGACGTCGGCGAGCAACACGAAGAGGGACGGAACCGGAAGCTGATTCTGCGTTCGGGCCCGCAGCTCATAGCCAATCGCAGCGACGAGGTAGAGCACCCAGAAACCGACCAGCACACCCAGCGTGGCCAGGAGATGCTCGTCTTGGTTCGCGCTGATCCAGATCAGAAGCTGCGGCGCTGAGACCAGGAAGGCTCCCAGCGAGAGCCAGTTCCACCGTTGCCAAAGCAGGACTCCGACGGCGCTTGCCAGGGTGATCGCCATGAAGGCGACGGAAAGCCCGGAGGTTCCGGTGCCGACCAGGGCCGGTGCCGAAAGCCCACCAAGGATGCCGATCGCAGCGACTATCACCGATTTCCAGCGAACCGCGATCGTCACGCCGACGACCCCGACCAGAGCGGCGCAGGCTAGGCCGAGATAGGAGGGGATCAGGTCATACACCTGCGTCCCGACCAGGAGCGTCGCGTAGAGACCGGCGAGGCCGCTCCCCACGGCAGCCAGTGCCGCCTCGGTGTGCCCCTTGCGTTCGTAGAGCCAGAATCCGACAAGCAGGAGCGACGTGGAGCCGAGGAAGCCAAGGACGATCCGCATCGGCTCGTCGATCCAGCCGTGCTCGAGCGCGATTCCAACCAGGAAGACCATTCCCAGCAGGGTCGCGAGGCCGCCGACCCAGGCAAGCACGCGCCCGCCGAAAAGCTCCTCGAATCGCTTCAGTTCCGCCAGCTGTTGTCTCCTCAGCTCCTGCTGCTTTTCAGCTCCGTCTCCGGTCATCTCTTCCTCCTATTCAGCTCGTTTATTGACCGACGGTCAACAAAGTAACAGGCTTGTCAACCTTCGGTCAATAAGCAGCTACAATTCGGCGCAATGACCGACCCCGCCTATCGACGGCTCAAGGCCGAGGAGCGCCGCCGCCAGCTGCTCGAGCGCGGTGCCGAGCTGTTTGCCCAGCACTCCTACGACGAGCTCTCGATGCGCGAGATCGCCCGCAAGGTGGGGATCTCCAAGCCGCTGCTCTACCACTACTTCCCAAGCAAGCGTGCGTTCTTCGAGGCGACGCTTGCCCAGGCGGCCGAGCAGCTGCGGGCGAGGACGGAGCCCGACCCGACCCTGCCGCCGCTCGATCAGCTGCGGGGGAGCCTCGAAGCCTTCCTCGAGTTGATCGACGACAACGCGCTTGCCTACAGCAAGCTGATGCAAAGCGTTAGCAGCGTCCCTGAGGTGCGCGAGCTTGTCGAAGACGTCCGAACGAGAACGGCTGCCCGGATTCTCGAGGGCATCTACCCGGAGGGTGCGCCGCCCAAAGCGCGCGCTGCTGTGCACGGTTGGCTCTGGTTCATGGACGGGGCCTGCCTCAACTGGATCGAGCACCGCGATCTTTCCCGCGACGAACTACGCGATCTTCTGCTCGGAACGCTGATCGGCACACTCACAGCCGCCGATGCCATACCGCTAGAGGCATTTGGTGGAGAGGCGAACGCTCCGGCCGCTTGATCGGTCGGAGCGCAGTTAGCCGGATGAGCCTGCCGTCCCCAAGATAGATTCCGGACCCGAGAATCACCGATAGGAGGAGCAATCTTGGACGCATCAGCACGGCCCGAGCGACCTAATCAGGAGGGGTTTGCTGCATTCACAGCGCGCACGAGCGACGGCACGCCGGTGGTGATGCTTAACCTCCTCGCCTTCCAGCCCGAGGGTGGTCGGGAGCACTACGAAGAGTATGGGGCCGCGGTCGCTCCGCTACTCGAGAAAGCGGGAGGACGAATCGTCTGGTTTGGAGCACCCGCGGCGCCACTACTGGGAGATGGGTCATGGGACCTGGTCGTCCTCGTCGAATACCCCACCCGACAGGCCTTCCTCGACATGGTCGGCTCGGAGGAGTACCGAGCGATCGAACACCTTCGCAGTAAGGCCCTGGTCAAGGGTGAGCTTCACCCCATGGACGCTGCTTCGTAGTGTCTCGCCTTAGTTGTCTCACCCGCTAGGGTCTCTGCTGTCGGTGACCCCGGCGCATCTACACCTCACGACGGAAGGAAAGACGTTGAACGGCGAAGAGCTCAACGAGATGGGTCCGATCGACTACCTGATCGTCGAGTGGCCGGATCGCCAGCCGACCGGTGAGGCGGCTCCGTACTTGATCGACCTGGTCGACCGGGGGCTGATCCGCATTCTCGACCTCGCCTTCATCGCCAAGGCCGAGGACGGTTCCGTAGCTGTGCTCGAGATCTCGGACCTGGGGGACCAAATGGAGGCGTTTGCGGCCTTCGAGGGCGCCTCCTCTGGGCTGCTGTCGGACGAGGACTCGACCGAGGCCGCGGCGGCACTGGAGCCGGGGACCTCTGCGGCCCTGCTGGTCTACGAGAACCGCTGGGCGGCGCCGTTTGCCGCCGCCATGCGCCGTACAGGCGGTCAGCTCGTAGCCAGCGGCCGCATTCCAATCCAAGCCGTGCTCGCCGCGCTCGATGCGGCAGAGGCGGAATCCTGAGGAGGACGATCATGCCGGGACTACTTCGAGGAGTTGCAAGGACAGCGGCAATCGCCGGGACCGCCACTGCGGTGAGCAATCGCGTCTCCAGGCGCCAGGGTGAGCGCTGGGCACAGCAGGAAACCGCCCAGGCTCCAGCGCCGGCGGCACCTGCTCCAGCCCCAGAAGCTGGGGGAGCCTCGACGATCGACCAGCTCAAGGAGCTCGGTGAACTGAAGGCCCAAGGGATCCTCACCGAGGAGGAGTTCGCGGCCCAGAAGGCCAAGCTGCTCGCTGCCTGAGTTCCTGAGCAGCACGGGAGAGAAAGCGCGGTGCGAAACGGCGGTCTACGGCCGCAGCCGCACCGGCAATGTCTTCAACTGGTTGAGGAAGGCGGACTCGACGAACTTGGGCCTGCCGTCGATAGTCATCTCGGGGTAGCGAGCGAGGGTCTCCTCGAAGAGGATCTTCAACTCGAGGCGGGCAAGGGCGGTACCGAGACAGAAGTGGCGCCCGCCGGCGCCAAAGGCCTGGTGCTCGGGGTTGCGCAAAACGTCGAAGCGATCCGGGTCCTCGTAGCGGGTCTCATCGCGATTGGATGAGGCGTACCACATGACTACCTTGTCGCCCTCTTTGATCTTCTTGCCGTTCAGTTCTGTATCGCAGGTCGCCGTGCGGCGAAAGTGGGCGAAGGCGGGGAACATCCGCAGCGACTCCTCGACCACGCCGGGGATCAGGCCCGGGTCCTCGATCACCATCTGTAGCTGCTCGCGGTCTTCCATAAGCGCTCGCATCCCGCTGGCATAGGTCGACCTGGTGCTGTCGTTGCCGGCGGCGACGAGGAGGAAGAAGCCCATCACGATCTCGTGCTCCTCCAGCATCTGGCCTTCGACCTCGGAATGGACGAGGACGCTAGTCAGGTCATCGGTGGGATTGTCGCGCCGCGCTGCGATCATCTTGTTGCAGCGGGCAAAGATTTCCGGGATTGCCTTTTCAAGGGCTTCCTCGACCCCGCCGGGGCTGAGGTCGGGATCGCCTGCCCCCAGGGTCGAGTTCATAAGCGTGGCCCAGGCCTCGTCGTCCTCCTCGGGGATACCCATAAAGCTGCCGATTACGCGTGAGACTGCGGGCTGGGCAACATCCATCACGAGATCGCAGACATCGCGCCCCTCGAGGCGGTCGAGCACGTTCACGACGATCTCCCTGATCGCATCCTCGTGCGCAGCTATCCGCTTCGGCGTGAAGCCCGCCTGGAACAGCGCCTTAATCCGGTCGTGCTTGGGCGGGTCCATGCCGATGAACATCGCCCGTGAGAGCTCGATCGGGAAGACCTCGCTAATTGCCGTTACCCCGCCTAGCTCGGACGAGTAAGTCTGCCAGTCGCGACTCACCTCGTAGACGTCGTCGGCCGTGGTCACCGACCAGAAGCCAGCCGTGTCGGGGAACTCGGTGACGTGGGAGGTCCAGTGGACGGGACAGCCGCCACGCAGCTCCTTGAACAAAGCATGGGGAGGACCGTCGGCCCAGTGCTCGCGCTCGATGACGAGCGCATCCTCGAGTCTGTCTGTGGTTTCCGTCATCGGGTCGGTCCGGTAGGTCCGGGCATCCTACTGGCTGTCTGGCCAGTTTGGGGAGTAGCCGCTACAACCGGCTCTTCTCCTTCGAGCGCATCTCGCGACTCTTCGTCTTCGCCTCTACATAGGAGGACTTGACCAGCTGCTTGCCGCCCGACCAGCCGAAGACCCAAGAGACGAGGACAATCGCGAAAACCATGTCCCAGGCGGAGATGATCAGCTGCTGGCCGATCGAGTAAGCGGTCGCGTCCTTGGCCGAGGCCTCGCCGGAAAGGGCCGCAGAGTTCATCGCCTGGGTGACACCGACGCCGCCTGGGGTAGCCGAGACACTGTTGGAGATCGAGTTGGAGGCGGTAACCGTGGCGACGTTGTGGAAACTAACCGGGATCCCGTAGGCGCTGAGGAAGACAGCGACGATCGCCAACCGGGCGAGGTAGCTGCCGAGCACGGGCAAGCCGAGTCGGATGAGGGCTTGCCGGGGCTGACGCAGGATCGCTCCGCCGGCCAGCAGCTGTTCCCTGATCTTTGCCAGTCGCTCCCAGAAGACCCGCGCCAAGAGGGCAAGTAGGACGATCGCGCCCAGGGAAAGCAATACGACGAGCCCGACATGATCGGCGAGAAAACCGAGCTTGATTGAGAACGAACCGCTAACTGTGACGAACAGGTAGAGATAGAGGGCGACATTCAGGACCGAAAAGGGAATCTTCTCGACGATGAGACCCGAGAAGACCAGGGGGAAAGTCGCCCCAGCGATCAAGGTCGTAAACATCACCAACATCACGAAAGTGCCGAGGTTGGCAGGCAGGAAGCCGTTGAGGGCTACCGCTACCGCGTAGGACGCCAGTACTAGCCTGAAGGGAAGCGTTGCCCGGGGAAGGGCAGCACGAAGGATCCCGAACCAGGCGAGCGCGGCGAGGCTCGTCTGGAGGCTCTCGAGTAGGACCCCGGCGAGGATCGCCCAGACTGGGACTTGGCCGACCTTGTCGAAGAGGTCGCGGATCCAGTCCAGGGCCGGGACACCGAGCAGCTCGAGCACCCCGAGCAAGAGAATGACCCCACCGATCCAGGCCGCAACGCGCGCAAGACGACGGGGGAGGGTCTGAACGGGGCCGCGTCCGGTGGTCACGGCGTCGGAGTCCACCACGGCAACCTAGACAACCGGGTCGTCGAATTCGCCAGCCAAGGCGAAGGCGATCTGTTCCTTCGCTCAGCCGACTAGCCGACGGCTGCCAGCGATGCGAAGATCGCTCTCCAACGGTCGGTTACGAGAGATAGGAGCGAACGTGTCAGCAAGAGACTCAAGGTGGCGCAAGGTCAGGGGGGGCTGGGGGCTGCCGCTGGTGTTGGCTATCGGTATCGCGGCTCTGGTCGCCGGAGGCTGCGGCGGAAGCAGCGACAGCAACAGCGCCTCCTCGGCGATCGAAAAGGGCGCCGAAGAAGCCAAGAAGGGCATCGAAACGGCCAAAGAAGAAATCAAGAAGGGGTTCAAGGAAGCTGAACAGGCGACCAAGGAAGGAGTCGAAAAGGGCAAGAGCAAGGCCCAGGGCGGCATCGAAAAGGGCAAGGCACAGGCCCAGAAGACGATCGAAAAAGCTAAGAAGGAAGCCGAACAGGGGATCGAAAAAGGCAAAGCAGAAGCCGAACGCGGAATCGAAGAAGCCGAAAAGCAGGCACAGAAGTACGGCTACTGATCCCGGCGCCTCCCAACCCCCGCGGCATTTGCAAGCCGTTGGGGTTGGGACAGCAGGGCGATCGCACCGGTAGGTCATGCTTGGTACCCGATGCCCGGCACCAGCGAAGCGGACGAGTTCGAAGCTCTGATCGTCGACGCGATCGACGCTCTTCCCGACGAATTCCAAAAGGTCCTGGAGAAGGTCGCCGTCGTTATCTCCGATCGCGGTGCCGAGGCCCATGCGTACGGCCACTATTTCGGCGACGGAGTCTCCCGCGAACGCTATGAAGACCGAATCGTGATCTACCGAGACACGCTCGAACGCGACTTCGGCCACGACCCCGAGCTGCTGGCCAAGCAGGTGGAGCGGACACTGCGCCATGAGCTCGCTCACCATCTCGGCTGGGATGAGCGGGGCGTGGGGGAGCTCGGACTCTAAGGGCCTGGCCTAGCGGACCGTGCAGTCGCGGGTGAGATGGCTGGTCAAGCTCGTCCCATCGGAAAAGGCAAAGGTGGTTTTGGCGAGCTGGTAAGGCACACTGGTAAAACCAGCTGGTGCAGCGCAACTGGCACTAAGAAAGCTGCGGGGCTTGCCGGCGTAGTGATATCTGCGTCCGATCGTCAGTTTGATTTCGGTGACGTAACCGAGGCCGGAGGCGAGGGTGGGGATCTTGGTCGAGAACACGGTGCCGAACTCGCCCTTGCTGCGATATTTGATCTTGAAGGGCAAGACAAAGGCCGCTCGCACCGGATTCGACCCGTAGAGATGCAGCAGCATCGCGGGCCGCCCGTCGATCCTGGAGTTGAAGACGAGCACCTTTCCTTCGGCCGGAATTAGCGGCGCATTGGGAAAGTCAACCTTAGCTGCGAAGGTCCCGTTACCGACCAGAGCAGGTCGGCAAAGACTGAGGGCTGCTTCGCTGCTTGTCTGCTGAAGCTGCGATGAATGACAGATCGGCAAGCCGGCGGAAAAGAGCTTCCCGGCTCGGTTCATCGCCACGGTGATTTCGCGCAATTGCGGTGGCCGGCTACCGTCCACCGTGCCCACCGAGCCGTCGAGGCTGACGGTCACAGGAGCTAGGCGTTCACGCGGGAGGTCATGAGGCCGGAGGCGACCGTTGAAGGTCACGCGCAGGTTCCCTTGCTGGTACACCTCCCCATGGGCCACGACCGCAGCGCCTAGAAGAGCAGCGGCAAGGATGGCGGCAATGGCGAGACGACGCATGGCTAACACTCAGTTTAGGTCTGTGCACGTTGGGACCGGGTTAACCCGGATCGCCTCGGTAGTTCAGTTGGAGTCCCCACCCGGATGGGTGATCTTTTCGGCACGGTGGCGGACTTCGTCGGCTGCCTCGCGAGTGGCGGCAAGCGCCTCTTTCTGCACGGCTGCTACGCCCTCGCTGGGCTTGCCACCAACGATGTCGCGAAAGGCGTTCTTAAAACGCTCCGTACGGCGATCCGGTCGGAAGCGTTCTTCAGCGCGTCGTTGCTTGGCCGGGTTGCGTTCCCCGTAGCGGCGGCGCGCCCAAGCCGAGCCGGACTTGCCGAGCCGGGCTGCGCCGTAGATCGCGATCGGCAGGAAGAAGAAGCCGATCGCCCCGTGCATCAGACGCTGCTTGGCGAAACAGATCGCAACCATGAGGAATACAAACAGTGCACCGAGGATGCTGCCGATGACCTGAGCTGGCGAGCTGGTGTCGAAACTGAACGGCGTGGAGCCGATCAGGATCAGGAACATGCCGGCGGCGGCAATCACTGTCGCATCGATCGAGCTGCGTCCCTCCTCGGCCCAATAGACGTCGTCCAGATACACCCAAAGTGCGAACTCGTCGATCGTGAGGCCCGCCCCGACGCCAAAGGCGAAGGCACAGATCTCGACGTAGGGGCTGTGCCCTAGCGCGGCGAAGCCGAGCGTGCCGGCGATCATCATCGTGACGATCCCGAAGACGAGGTGGTGGAGGTGAACGCCACTGTCGCTGACGACACTCCCCGGCCACCAGCTCACCTTGGGACTACGCATCAGCCGGGTGCTCATCCGGATGAAAGCGAAAGAGAGAACGAAGCCGGCCAGGACCAGAAAGATCCCCTGCTCGTCGTGTTCGACGAGGCTGCCCCAGAAGTCGGTAAAGATAGAAGCGGCGATCACGGTGACGGCTTCGAGTGTAGTTCGGCCTCGCCACCCTTTTCGCGGATTAGGTCGACTGTGAGCAGGACGGCGGCAACGGCGTAGAAAGGAGTGAAGGCGACGTTGGAAACGACGTCAGCGAGCCACTCGCTGAGCAACTCCGAGGCGAAGAGGTTGTGAGTGAGGCCAGTGACCCACTCAGTTAGTCCGTCACCGAGCACCTCGATCGGGAGCAGGACCAAAGCGACAAGCCAGAACCGCCCGCGGACGAGATGGACACTTCGCGCGAATGCGGCGCGGATACCCCGGTGCTCAATCTCAACCACCGGGGCCGCAAGGCCAAGCCAAATGTAGAGAAGCACCCCCGGGACGATGAAGAGAAACCCGATCGCGACCAGGGTGCCATAGATCAAATCGACCGCTATCAGCGGCCCGTATTTGACCATGCCGCCGATTTCTCGCAGCGAAGGGGGCTGACCATCGTGGGGGTGGGTCAGCGAGATCGCCACGGCCCCGGCGTAGAAGACCTCGCCGATCAGCCCGGTGGCGGCGATCGCGAGTACCGCAGCCATCGTCGCCAGCAGCTTGAAGCCGGCACTGAAGCCAAGTGAGCCGATTTCGGCGTTAACCGTCAATGCGTGGAGAAGACCAACCGGAACGAAGACGACGAGGGCGAGCAGGAACAGCGAAGGCGCCCAGCGCCAGTAGGTGCGGCCAATCCGGGCGTAGGTTGAGATCAGCTCGGCAAGGCGGCTCACGTCAGCGGTGGCGCCGGCGCCCCGAAGGATGGCGACCGCGCCGCTCGAGCCTGGATTGCGCCGACTCCGATGTCGGCACCCGCCGCACGTCGCTCAGGTCTCCGACCAGGATCTCTTCGGCGCAGCGCCGGTGCCAGTGGTGGTGTTCGGTGCCGCCGAGGCGGAAGACGTACTGGACGACGACATGATCGCTGCCGATCTCGATCTCACCGTGACAGGCAGGGCAACGGTAGAGCTTGCGCGAGATGCCGCGGATCAGCCATGCCTCATCGCCCTCTTCGGTCAGGCCCCGCAGGCTCCAGCGCTTGTCGGGCAGGCCAGCGAGGTCGCCCATCGGGTTAGCGCCTCGAGAGCCAGGCGAAGCCGGCGGCCATCGCCATATTGCTGACTCCCGCAAGTCGCAGTCCTAGCTTTGCGCCAGGACGGGTAACCGCGGGGGACTCGGCCCAGAGAGCATCCGTGGCGATCTCGGTGCCGCGTAGCCAGGCCAGGGCCCACCAGTCGCGCTCCGAGCCGCGGCGAGCGGCCAGCGCGTGCGCGGCCGCGAAGGTAAGCCAGATCGGGCCGCAACGGCGGAAGAGGTGTTCCGCGTCAGGCGAGGGGTGATCATGGCCCAATACCTTCAGCGTGGTCGCGGGGGCGGCGATCGCGGCACTTCCCAGGATCAAGTCGAAGACGATCATGTTGCGGTTGGTGAGGCGCAGGGCCTGTTCGATGGTCATCGCAACGCTCATCCAACCAGATCAGACCGTCGGCGTGACGAAACACCTGGACGCGGAAGGGAAAGGGTGGGGTCCGGCGAATCTGACGCCGTGACCAAGACTGCGACCAAAACATCCCCACAGCTGAAGAGTCTTTCCGATTACATCCAGGAGCGCTTCGACGAGTTCTCACGCTCCCAGAAAGACGTAGCCCGCTACATCGTCGACCACCTCGACGAGGCAGCCTTCCTCACAGCCGAGGAGCTGGCCCGGAGAGCGAGCACCTCGTCATCGACGGTGGTGCGCTTCTCCCAGGCCCTCGGCTTCGAGGGCTACCCCGAGCTCCAACAGGCTGCGATCGAGGAGTACCGCACGGCCGGCCAGGCCATCAGTGGGAGCTCCAAAGCCGGTTCTTTGTTCTCATTCGACCATTCCGAGCTCGAGGGCTCGCTTGGGGCGGATTACTCCAATCTTGAGGAAACCGCGCGCAACCTGACGCGCGAGCAGGTCGACGGAGCGGTTGCCGCCCTTGCCGAGGCCCAGCGCGTGGTGATCGTCGGCGTCGACCAGATGGCCTTTTTCGCAAGCTATCTACGCCACCTACTGAGTCTGCTCGACATTCGGGCCGAGATTGTTGCCAGCACCGGCGGCGAGTCGCTCCAGCGTCTCGGGCGCATCGATGACGAGACTCTCGTCATCGTGCTCTCCTCCGGCCGTGCTCATCCTCTCTTGCTGAGAGCGATGAAGCTTGCGCTGCACCGCAACGCTAGAACACTGGCTATCTCAGACGCCTCAATGTCCGAGGTGGGCGAGCACGCAGAGCTCACCCTCTACTTCTCATCCAACAGCCCGTCTTTTGCACGCTCAAACACCGCGCTGATGGCTCTGGTTCAGGCTTTGGCACATGGTCTCTACGCGCGTGACGAAGACACGCACAAAGACCGGATCCGCGCCTACAAGTTGAAGTAGAGCGCGTCCCCGTATATTGGGGACCGCGTGAGCGAACGAGCGACTTTCAGAGTCAAGACCGGCCTGGCCGAGATGCTCAAGGGCGGTGTGATCATGGACGTGGTCACGCCTGAGCAGGCCCGAATCGCCGAGGAGGCGGGGGCCTGCGCGGTGATGGCGCTGGAGCGGGTTCCCGCCGACATCCGCAGGGACGGCGGAGTGGCTCGCATGTCTGATCCGGCGATGATCAAGGGAATCCAAGGCGCGGTGACGATTCCGGTGATGGCGAAGGCCCGGATCGGCCACTTTGCCGAGGCGCAGGTCCTTCAGGCCCTCGAGGTCGACTACATCGATGAGTCCGAGGTGCTGACCCCGGCAGATGAGCGAAACCACATCGACAAGCTCGCCTTCGACGTCCCCTTCGTCTGTGGCGCCACCAACCTCGGTGAGGCCCTACGCCGGATCGGCGAGGGAGCAGCGATGATCCGCTCCAAGGGTGAGGCCGGCACCGGCAACGTGGTCGAGGCGGTGCGCCACATGCGCGAAATCGTCTCAGGCATCAAGCGCCTCGCGCAGCTCGGCCCGGAGGAGCTGGCAGCTGCGGCCAAGGAGCATCAGGCGCCGCTGGAAGTCGTCCACGATGTGGCCGAACGTGGTCGCCTGCCGGTGCCACTTTTCTGCGCCGGCGGCATCGCAACCCCGGCCGATGCGGCCTTGATGATGCAGTTGGGCGCCGAGGGCAACTTCGTCGGCTCCGGCATCTTTAAGAGCGGCGACCCGGAGCGTCGCGCCAAGGCGATAGTCGAGGCAACGACGCATTTCAGCGATCCGGAGCGAGTTGCGGCAGCGTCAATAGGGCTCGGCGAGGCAATGCCGGGGCTCGAGATCGCCGAGCTGGCAGCAGCAGATGCGCTCCTGCAAGACCGCGGTGCCTGAGCTGCGTCTCGGCGTCCTCGCAATCCAGGGAGGGTTTGAAGCGCACGTACGCGTGTTGCGGCACCTCGGCGCCGATGTCCGGGAGGTGAGGTCGGCGGCCGAGATGGAGGATCTGGATGGACTGGTGATTCCGGGAGGTGAGAGCACCACCATCGTCAAGGGAATCGAAACGGCCGAGCTGGAGGAACCGATTCGGGAGCACCACGAGGCGGGGGGGACCGTCTTCGGCACCTGCGCGGGGATGATCGTCTGCGACGACTCGAACCTAGGCTTGATTGACGCGACGGCGACGCGCAACGCATTCGGGCGGCAGCTACAGAGCTTCGAGGCGGACCTCGAAGTGAAGGGGATGGGTGGCGAACCGCTTCGGGCAATCTTCATCCGGGCACCTTGGGTCGAGCGATACGGCCCCGATGTAGAGGTACTCGCCTCCTACGAAGGGCACCCAGTGGCAATCCGTGAGGGGAGGGTGCTGGCTTGCGCCTTTCACCCGGAGCTGACCGACGACCCACGGCTGCATGCATATTTCATGGCAATGACCACGAGTGCGCGCGATCAAGCGCGGGAGGAGGCTGAGGCGTGAGGGATCCCAGAGTGCAGAACCTGGCGAAGATCCTGGTCGGCTACTCGACCGAGGTAAGGCCGGGAGACGTTGTCGCAATTGACGGTGAGGTTGGCGCCGAGCCACTACTGCGTGCTGTCTACGAGGAGGTGCTCAAGGCCGGAGCAAACCCAATCCTCAACGTTGCGCTCGACGGCCTCGCTGCGACCTACTACAGCTATGCCAGCGACGAGCAGCTGCAGTGGATATCGCCAGTGACGGAGTGGATGGTCGAGAACGCAGATGTGCGTATCGGGATCGGGGCGAGCGCCAACACGCGCGAACTCTCAGCCATCCCACCTGAGCGCCAGTCACTGCGACAGGCGGCGGTCGGGCCAGTCTTGGCGCAGATGATGGATCGCAGCGCCAAGGGCGAGTTTCGCTGGTGTTACACGCTCTACCCGACCAACGCCTACGCCTCGGAGGCCGAGATGAGCCTCGCCGACTACGAGGACTTCTATTTCGGCGCCTGCCTGGCCAACGACCCAGACCCACTGACAGCCTGGAAACGCGCCTCGGCTGAGACCGAACGCCTTGCCGAATGGACCGAGGGCCACGAGGAGGTGCGGGTGACCGCGCCGGGGACCGACATCACTCTTGGCATCGCCGGCCGTAAGTTCATTCCCTGCGTCGGTGATCGCAACATGCCCGACGGCGAGTTCTTCACCGGCCCGGTTGAGGATTCTGTGCAGGGCGAGGTCTCCTTCCACCTGCCGGCAGTGATCGGTGGCCGCGAGGTCTCTGGCGTGCGTCTGCGCTTCGAGGCGGGCAAGGTCATCGACGCGAGCGCGGAGCGCGGCGAGGAGTTCCTGATCCAGCTACTCGACACCGACGACGGCGCCCGTCGCCTTGGCGAGCTCGGGATCGGCACCAACTACGCGATCGACCGCGGCACCTTGGAGGTCCTGCTCGACGAGAAGATCGGCGGCACGGTCCACATGGCGGTCGGCCGCAGCTATCCCGAGTCCGGCGGCGTCAACGAATCCGCCGTCCACACCGACCTGGTCTGTGACCTGCGCCGGGGCGGCAAGATCGAAGTTGATGGGATCGTGATGCAGGAAGACGGCAAGTTCGTCGTTTAGGAGCGGTGGGGTGGTAGGGGGAGCCTGGCCGCCCTTCTGGCGAATTGAGCAACGAGGAGCTCACGCCATAGGCGCGGGCGACGCCAATTCACGCAGAGGCGCACCCGCCAGGGCTCCCTGAACTGCCGCTACTGGTTCGGAATCGGCGACCCCGCCAGCAGGAAGAACCAGATCGTCAAGGTGATTGCGGCGAGAACGACGGAGCCCATCAGGACAGCCTCTACGACGGTTGTCGTGCCCTGTGCGGATGAGGTATCGCGCATGCTACGTAGCCAGGTGGGGCGCATCGGGGCGAGCCGGTTGGTGCCGGTGATCTGGACGTAGAGGCGGTTGAGGCGGCCGATCAACCAGGCGATCACGAGTACCGAGACGACAATCCCGGCGGCAACGACGAAGTAAGGGCCACTGCTCGGGAACTGGGTGTGGGAGACCTTGGAGCCGATGTAAATCCAGCTGAGCGGGATCGCGGTCCAGATCGAGAGCGCCGCGAGCAGCATTGTCACGAAGACGACCGCGGCAGCCATGCCCCTGACCGGTCCGTCGCGTTGCGATTCGGTGGCCATCTCCACATTCATAGAATGCCAGGTATGTCCGGTCACTCGAAGTGGTCATCGATTAAGCACAAGAAGGGCGCTGCCGACGCCAAGCGGGGCAAGCAGTTCACCAAGCTAGCGCGAGCGATCACCGTCGCCGCGCGCGACGGCGGGCCAAACCCAGAGGCAAATGCCCCCCTTGCAACCGCGGTTCAGAAGGCGCGCGACGCCTCGATGCCGAAGGACAACATTCAGCGGGCGATCGACCGCGGCAGCGGCATCGGCACCGACGCAGACGCAATCGAAAGCATCCTCTTCGAGGGCTATGGCCCAGGCGGCGCGGCGATCCTGGTCGAGGCGCTAACCGACAACCGCAACCGTGCCAGCGCCGATATTCGGCATGCCTTCAGCAAGCACCACGGCAGCCTCGGCGAGCCAGGCTCGGTTGCGTGGATCTTCGAGAAGCGCGGTGTCGTCGTCGTCGACGCCGGCAGCTACGGCGAGGACGACTTGATCGTCGCGATCGATGCAGGCGCTGAGGACGTTCGTGAGGACGGTGAGCAACTCCGGGTCGTCTGCGAGCCAAGCGACCTTAGCGCGGTCAGGGAGGCGATCGAAGGTGCCGGGGTCGAGATTCAGTCGGCAGAAGTGACGATGGAGCCGAAGAGCACCGTCCTGGTCAAGGGCACCGAGGCGGAATCACTGCTGCGTTTGGTCGACACGCTCGAGGAGCACGACGACGTCAACGAGGTCCACGCCAACTTCGACGTCCCGGCTGAGATCCTCGAAAAGCTCGCTGCCTAGCGGTAGTTTCACCCGGAAGGCATCCGAAGCTCCTCCCAGAATCACTTCCCATGCAAGTCGTGATGGGGATCGACCCCGGCGCAGCCAACCTCGGCTTCGGTGTGGTCAGGATCGAGGGCTCCCGTATGGTCGCCCTCGACGGGGGCGTGGTGGAGACCGCGCCCGAGATGCCGATGGAGCGACGCCTGGAGCGGATCCACAGTGCCCTCTCGGAACTGATCGAGTGGCACGAGCCAAAAGCGATGGCGCTGGAGGACCTCTACTTCGGCAAGAACGTCCACTCTGCAATGGCCGTGGGGCGGGCCAGCGGCGCGGCGATGCTTGCGGCAGCGCAGCGAGACGTGCGCTGCTTCACCTATACGCCACAGGCGATCAAGAAGGCAGTTTGCGGCTCCGGGGGGGCCGGCAAGGAGCAGGTGCAGCGGATGGTCGGCACCCTCCTCGGCTTGTCGGAGCCACCGACGCCCGACCACGCCGCCGATGCGCTCGCGGTGGCGATCTGCCACGGCGGTGGAACTGGGCATCAACAAGCAATCGAAACTGCCGACGCAGCCACGGGCGGGGCGACGGAGAGGCTTGCCGGATGATCGCCGCCGTACGCGGAGAGGTGATGGTGCGACGACCTGACCACGTCGTCATCGACGCTGGCGGCGTTGGCTACCGACTCGCGGTCTCCGCCGAGACCTTGAAAGCAGTGCCGGCAACTGGGCGCGACGTCTTCCTCCACGCCGAGCTGATCGCACGCGACGATTCTCTCGCCCTCTATGGCTTCGCCTCCGAGGAGGAGCGCGACCTCTTCGGCGAGCTGATTTCGGTCAGCGGGATCGGGCCAAAGGTAGCCCTTGCCGCGCTCTCTGGCGGGCCCGTCCGAGAACTCCTACGCGCGATCGCCAGTGGTGATGCGAAACGCTTCCAAGCCGTCCCGGGGATCGGCAAACGGACCTCAGAGCGGATCATCGTCGAGTTGCGCGAGAAGGTCGCCGGTGCGCTCGAGGAGGAGGTCGCCCTTGCCGCCGCCGACGGCAGCGACGCTCGCAACCTCGCTCGCGATGGCCTGGTCAACCTCGGCTATGCGCCCCTTGAAGCCGAGCAGCTACTCGACGGCATCGAAAGCAATGAGGCCGAGGATCTAATAGCCGCCGCCTTGCGCAAGGCCGGCAGGTCGAGGAGCAAGGCGTGAGCACGATTGGCCCCCGCCGCATCCGCACTCCGGATATCGATGACCTCCCTGCCGACGACGTCCGCGTGCACGACGCCCGAGCGGATGAGCCGGACGAGGATCTGGATCGATCGCTGCGACCGCGGACGCTCGCGGACTTCGTCAACCAGGCCCAGGTCACCGAGCAGCTAGCTATCTTCATCGAGGCAGCTCGCGGCCGTGGCGAGCCGCTTGACCACGTGCTGCTCGCCGGCCCCCCGGGCCTAGGCAAGACCTCGCTCGCCCACATCGTCGCCGAGGAGATGGGAGTGCCGATGGTGCAGACAGCCGGTCCTGCTCTGGAGCGCAAGGCTGACGTCGCTTCCTTCCTCACCGCGTTGGAGCCGGGAAGCGTCTTCTTCGTTGACGAGATCCACCGACTTGGCCGAGCGGTAGAGGAGACGCTCTACCCGGCGATGGAGGACGGTGAGCTGCCCGTGGTGCTGGGGCAGGGCGCCGGTGCGCGAACGGTGACGCTACCGCTGCCGCCCTTCACCCTGATCGGCGCGACAACGAGGGCCGGTCTCTTGACCACGCCGCTGCGCGATCGCTTCGGCCTCTCGCACAGGGTCGAGCACTACAGCCCCGAGCACCTCGGCGAGATAGTTCTCCGTTCCGCCGGCATCCTCGGTGTCGAGATAGACACCGATGGAGCCGAGACGATCGCCGCCCGCTCACGCGGAACCCCGCGGGTGGCGAACCGACTTCTCAAGCGCGTGCGTGACTTCGCCCAGGTTAAGGACCGTGGCTCGATCGATGGCGAGGTCGCCGCCGCGGCCCTGGAAATGCTCGAGGTCGATGCCGGCGGGCTCGACCGCAGCGACCGGGCACTGCTCGAGACCGTGGCAACAAAGTTCGCCGGCGGACCGGTCGGTCTCTCGACCCTGGCCGTGGCGATCGGCGAGGAGGCCGACACGATCGAGGACGTGCTCGAGCCCTACCTGCTCCAGCAAGGCCTGCTCAAGCGCACCCCGCGCGGCCGCGTAATCACGCCCAGGGCCTACGACCACCTGGGCCTGCCGGTCCCCGATGCCGCAAGAAGCCTCTTCTAAAAGCGACTCTCAGTAACCTGCCGGGTGTGCCGTTCTTCATCTGCCCCAACTGCGGCCATCGGGAGGTCAGCGCCGAGCGCACGGCGGGCTTCAGCACGCGCCCGAAGGGCTGCTCGAAATGCGGCTTCGGCTTTGTCTTCGAGCTGCTCGACGACTACTACCCGGCGCCCAACGCTGCCTTCTTCGTCTGCGACCAGAAAGCGCGGGTGATCGACGCCGGCCGTGGCAGCTTTGAGCTGACCGGCCTCACCGACGAGGACGTGATCGGCCGGCCGGTGCAGGAGGTCCTCGGTCTGCAGTGGCGAGAGCGCGGCGACGGGGGGGAGTCCGCAGACACCAACGGCGATGGGGTTACTGACCCGATCGAGACTTCGCTCGAGTGGGGAGTCCGCTCGCTCGGCAAGCGTGTCTCCGTCAATGCCGAGGGAGACATTCCCGCTGAGGCCGTCGCCGACGTCTTCCCCGCCTACGACGACGACGGGGGACTGCTGATCGTCCTCACCCCTGAAGGCTGAGGAAATGGGCAGCCGGCGCAAACACCTCTTCGTTCTGCTCTTCGTCTTCGGCCTGATCGCCGTCTCGGCCCTAGTCATCGCCAGCAAGACAACGCAGCTGGGCCTCGACCTCAAAGGGGGCGTCCAGCTGGTGCTGCAGGCGAGCCCCACCCCTCAACAGCCAACGATCGACAACGGGTCGATGAGCAGGGCGATCGACATCATCCGCTCCGGCTGCGACCAGCTGGGTGTCTCTGAGATCGAAGTCGCGCAGGTGGGCAGCGACCAGATCCAGGTCGGGATTCCAGGCGCGACCAGCGTCGGCAAGGCAACCGAATGCGCAACCAAGCCAGCGCGCCTTTACTTCTATGACTGGGAACCCAACCTGATCGGCCGCGAGGCCGCGATAGGTGGCCACCCCGGCAGCGAACCGCCTAAAGCGGCGCTGGAAGAAGCAAACAAAGAATGGAGCAAAGCCGGCCGCAATGGATCTGAAAACCGGAATCAGCAGCTGATCTTCGCCGGCGCCTACCCGACCGAGTACGCCGCCACAAAGCTTGCCTCCGAACAGAAGCCGAAACCGGACTGCCCAAAGTGCAGCCAGCCCGCCACCTACTACCTGTTCGAGAAAGACTCACCACACAAACTGATCGACGGGCCGGAGTACGCCAAGGACGACCTCTACATCGACCCCAACGGCAAGAAACGCCCGCGCGATGTTGGCTTGGTCGTCAAGGTCCCGCAAGGGACCATCGTCGTCTCCGAAAAGCCGAACAACAGCAAGGGCCAGGTACTCGAGAACGCTGAACCTGGCTGGTTTGCGCTGAAGGACAACCCAGCGCTGTCGGGTACCGAAATCACCAGCCCCAAGCAGGAAACCGACGAACTCGGCCAGCCCAACGTCACCTTCAAATTCACAGACAGTGGCCGCCAGGCCTTCCAGGAAGTCACCCGCAAAATCGCCCAGCGTGGTGCCGCCCACGCGATCGGCCCCGCAAGCGGAACGGAAGCCGAAGCGCGCTCCGGCCACTTCGCGGTGGTCCTCGACAACGAAGTCAAGACGCGCCCGATCATCAACTTCGAACAGAACCCCGACGGGATCGACGGGCGCACCGGGGCGCAGATCTCCGGCGGCTTCACCAGCAACGCCGACGCCCAGGAACTCGCCAGCTTCCTGCAGCGCGGTGCGCTGCCGGTCAACCTCAACCTGATCAGCCAGACTCAGGTCTCGGCGACGCTAGGAAGCCAGGCGCTGCACGCTGGGATCAAGGCCGGCCTGATCGGCCTCGCCCTCGTCGTCATCTTCCTGCTCATCTTCTACCGCTTCCTCGGCCTCGTCGCGACGCTTGCGCTGGGCGCCTACGGGGTGATCTTCTTCGCCTTGATCAAGCTGATTCCGATCACGCTGACGCTGCCGGGGATCGCCGGCCTGGTGCTGACAATCGGGGTCGCGGCCGATTCGAACATCGTCATCTTTGAGCGGATTAAGGAGGAGGTGCGGGCGGGACGCTCGATGTCGAACGCGATCGCAGCCGGCTACAGGCGCGGCATCGCCACCATCGTCGACGCCAATGTCGTCACCCTGCTCACCGCATTCATCCTCTTTGTGCTCGCCACCGCCGGCGTTAAGGGCTTTGCCTTCACGCTCGGCGTCGGCACAATCGTCTCCCTGCTCACAGCGGTCGTCTTTACCCAGGCGCTGCTGGGCTCGATGAGCCGCACCCGCCTCTTGCGTTCGCCCAGCGCCCTCGGCGCCACGCGCCAAGGCATGCGCTGGCACTTCGACTTCATGGGGGCGAGTCGCTGGTTCTTCACGCTATCCGGGGTCATCCTGCTGATCGGCGCCTTCGCGATGGCAACCAAGCAGTTCAACTTGGGCATTGATTTCGAGTCCGGCACCCGGGTTGAGGTAGCGCTGCAGAAGCCCACCGACGAGAACGGGGTGCGGGAAACGCTCGAAGGCGCCGGCGTCTCCGGAGCCGAGGTGCAGCGGGAGAGCAACCCCGGCCTGGGCTCAAACGTCTTCTTGATCCAGTCCAAGACCCTGAAACCAAGCCAGATCAAGAGCCTGCAGAAGGAACTGGAAGGCCAGTACGGGATCGCGGCAAACGGCTTCGACAGCACCAGTGTCGGTCCGACCTTCGGCGAAACCGTGGCGAAGAGCGCTCGCAACGCGCTGATCTTCTCGATGCTGGTGATCTGCGCCTACATTGCCTTCCGCTTCGATCCAAAGTTCGCGGTGCCAGTGCTGATCGCGCTCTTCCACGACATCTTGATCACCGCGGGCATCTACGCCCTGACCGGCCGGGAGGTGACGAGCGGAACGGTCGCCGCTTTCCTCACCATCCTCGGTTACTCGCTCTACGACACGATCATCGTCTTCGACCGAATACGCGAGAACATGCCGCGCATGCCGCGCGCTGCCTTCTCCCAGATCGTCAACCGCTCGATGAGCGAGGTGCTGACCCGATCCCTGGCGACTAGCTTCACGACCCTGCTCGCGGTCGTCTCGCTGCTCGTCTTTGGCGGCGCGACCCTGCAGGACTTCGCCTTCGCGATGATGGTTGGGATTGCCTCGGGTACTTACTCCTCGATCTTTATCGCCTCGCCGGTGCTGACCGCCTGGAAGGAACGCGAGCCGGGATTTGCCCGCCGCCGCGAGCGGATCGCCGCAATCGACGGCAGCGTCCCGGCCTTCGCCGATGAGATCGAGCTGGCCAAGCTCGGCGATGACGAGGCCACCGACGCGGAACTGGAGACTGCGATCACCGCCCAGGAGGAGCAAGTACCTAAGGCCAGCGCAGTGGCAACGGTTGAGCCAGAGCGCAGCGGAGGCAGCCCCTCGAGTAACGGGGAGCCGCCCGCGGTTGACCCCGCGACTGCGGCAAAGCGCGAGCGCGACGAGCGCCGTCGCTCGCGCCGTCAACAACGTCGCAAACACGGGAGGAACCGTTAGATGGCACTGCTCGTCTGGTTCACGATGGGGATCGCCCTCTGGCACTTCACTGTCTTCCTGCCCGACCGCTTCTGGCAGGGGATCGTCGGCGCCTTCATCGGCTCGGTAATCGGAGCCGTCATTTTCGGCGCGATCGTCGAGACGATCAGCGGCCGTGGGCTCGGCACGACCGACGTCGCAACCGCGCTTACGGCCGTCCCAGGCGTCGTGATCGGCGTGGCGATCGTCTACGCGATCGGCGTCCGCGAAGAGCACGCAGCGGGCTGACGGCCACCTTCTAAAGCCCCTGCATTTTGCGCATCATTGCGGCCGCTTTGGCATCCTGGCCACTTCCTAGCCTGCTGGAGTGGCCTCTACTACGCACGCCTACAAAGCGGAGCCTTACTCCTATGAAGAGGCGCGGGGGCTCTCGTCGGAGCTGGGCCTGAGCGATCCCGTCGCGATCGCCTTGGTGCGCCGTGGCTACCGAACCCCAGAGGCCGCACGAGACTTCCTCGCGGCCGACGAGTCGCACGAGCCAGGGGCCTTCAAATCGATGGGCGCTGTGGTGGACCAAGTACTCGACGCGATCAGGGACGGACGACGGATCACCGTGCACGGCGACTTCGACGTCGACGGGGTCAGCGCCACTGCGCTGCTGGTCGGCGCGCTACGCGAACTTGGTGCCGAGTGCGACTGGCTGATCCCAGACCGGATGGCCGACGGCTACGGGCTCAGCGCGGAGAACGTAAGGAAGCTCACCGAGCGGGGAACGCAGCTCATCATCACCGTCGATTGTGGAATCACGGCTATCGAGGAGGTGCAACTCGCTCGCTCGCTAGGAATGGACGTCGTCGTGACCGACCACCATCAGCCTGGTGCCGCTCTCCCGGACTGTCTAATCCTGCACCCGGCCCTAGACGGCTACCCGTTCGAGCAGCTCTGCGGTACCGCAGTTGCCTGGAAGCTGGCGTGTGCGTTGCGAGAGGCGTCTGGGACGGGGTCCCCGGGGACTCCGTGCGTAAGCGCGCCCCGGAACCCTGTACCAGACGCCTATGCCGACCTCGACTTGGTTGCGCTTGCCACGGTCGCTGATGTGGTGCCGCTGGTGGGAGAGAACCGGTCGCTGGTCAAGCGGGGTCTAGAGGAGGTGCGGCGCGCCCGGCGACCCGGGATGCGGGCGTTGCTGACGGCGGCGAAATGCGATCCCAGCCAGTTGGACGAGGGCGATCTAGCTTTCAGGCTGGGGCCGCGGATAAATGCAGCGGGGAGGCTCTATCGAGCTGATGCGGGGGTAGAGCTTTTCCTAACTGATGATGATCAGCGGGCTGAGGAGATAGCAGCGGAGTTGAACCGCGCAAATGGCGAGCGAAGGGCTACCGAGCGGGAGGTCGCCAACGCGGCCGAGACGGCTTTGCGTGAGCTTCCGGACTATCTGCGTGAAGCTCCTGGCCTGGTCCTTGCCGGGCAAGGCTGGCACCCGGGGGTTATCGGGATCGTCGCCTCGCGCTTGGTAGAGAAGCACCACCGTCCTGTGGTCGTCGTCTCACTCGACGGCAAAGGTAATGGCCGGGGCTCGGGGCGCAGCATCCCCGGCTTCGACCTCCTGGCTGGGCTCGAGGCCTGCTCTGAGCATCTGACGCAGTTCGGTGGGCACAAGGCAGCAGCCGGCGTTGAGCTCGAGGAAAGCCAACTCGATGCCTTCCGCCAGGCATTTGCCGCCCACGCCGCCGAGGTGCTTGCTCCTGAGGACCTCCAGCGCACCGAACAGGTCGATGCGATCGTCGGCGGTGCCTCGCTCGGGCTCGACCTGGCCGAGGAGCTCAGACAGCTGGCACCTTTCGGGATGGGTAATCCAGGAGTTCGCCTTCTGGTTCCGTCGGCTCGGGTTCGCGACGTTCGTGCGATCGGCGAAGGCAAGCACGCGCGCTTCAGCCTCCACAGCGGTTCCCACCGGGCGCTCGGCGTCGCCTTTGGCCGATCCACACTCGGCGTGGCGGAAGAGGACTCCGTTGATGTCGCCGTACGCCTGGAGGTGAACCGGTGGAACGGAGCAGTCGAGCCCCAGGTTGTGCTGCGCGAGCTCTATCCCCGAAATCCTGGCGACGACTCACTAGAGGCGGGGGAGTGGTGGTGTCGCTTCGAGGCAGAGCTTGCCTGCGATCCTGCACGGCCCCCAAGGGCCGAAGCCTCCGAGACTGCGGGTTACCTACGCACGGTTGTAACCAGCGCCAACGCCCCGGCTGCCGTCACCGGGGAGCTGGCCTCTAGCGGCGAAAGCGTTCTTGCCGTCTGCGCCGATGCTGAACTGCGGGCAGGAATGGCGCGTGATGGCCTGGTGTTGGCCGACTACGCTGAGATCGAGCGCTCGCCGGATCTGTGCCGGGACTTCACCCACGTCGTCTTGGTCGATCCGCCGTCCTTCGTCCAATTGGAGTCTGCGCTTTCGCGGGCAGCGCAAGAGGGCGGCTACCTGCACCGGGCCTGGGGCGAAGCGGAGTGGCGCTTCGCCAATGCCACTCTCGATGAGCAATACGCTCAGAGGCCCACTCTGATCGCCGCCTTTCGCGATCTCCGCGACGCCGGCGATGCAAGCGGCGAGGAGCTTCGGCAAGCGCTACTAGGGAGCGGACCACATCCACGCAGTCCGGAGACCGCTGCTCGCTGCTTCCGCGTACTAGCAGAGCTGAGCCTGGTGCACGGGTCTACGGATAGCGGCGCAGGAAAGGTCGGGGTCGTATCCTCAGAGGACACCGATCTAGAACGCTCGGCGGCGTTTCGCGCCTACAGCACCCGCCATCAGGAGGCTCGCCAATACCTAGAAGGACAGAGACAGCCGTAGCTAACCAAGAGCTCCTTGGCGATCTCTTCGCCGTGGTGGAGGAGTTCGATTCCTCGCTGGGCGAAAACGGCTCGGCGGCCGAGATCGATAGCAGCGGCGTCGCTGTATCGCCGACAGCCATTGATCGAGCCGCGCTGACTCGCGCGTTCGACTTCGCCTGTGATCGCCACGCCGACCAGCTGCGCCGTTCGGGTGACGAGTTCATCACCCACCCCGTAGGTGTGGCGCAAATCTGCGCCCGGATGCGACTCGACACGGAAACCCTCTGTGCGGCGTTGCTGCATGACACGGTCGAGGACACCAGCGCCAGCCTGGAAGAGATCCACACCGAGTTCGGCGAGGAGATCGCCCAGCTTGTCGACGGCGTCACCAAGCTGACCGGGATTACCTTCGAGAGCCGCGACGAGCGCCAAGCCGAGAACTACCGCAAGATGATGGTGGCGATGGCCACCGACGTCAGGGTGATCCTGATCAAGCTGGCCGACCGTCTCCACAACATGCGCACGCTCGGCGCCTTGCCGAAGCAAAAGCAACTGTCGAAGGCTCGCGAGACGCTGGAGATCTACGCTCCGCTCGCTCACCGGCTCGGGATCCACGCGATCAAGTGGGAGCTCGAGGATCTCGCCTTCGCCACCCTGCACCCGCGCAAGTACGCCGAGATCAAGCAACTCGTCGCCCAGCAGCGCAACGAGCGTGAGACCTACGTCGCCGACGCTGGCAGCTTCCTCGCCGGTGAACTGCGCCAGGTCGGGATCGAGGCCGAGATCTCCGGCCGCGCCAAGCACTTCTACTCGATCTACACGAAGATGACGAAGAAGGGGCGCGAGTTCAACGAGATCTTCGACCTCACCGCAATGCGTGTGATCGTCGGCTCGGTCAAGGACTGCTACGGCACGATTGGCGTCGTCCACTCGCTCTGGAAGCCCCTGCCTGGGCGCTTCAAGGACTTCGTCGCGATGCCCAAGGCCAACATGTACCAGGCCCTTCACACGACCGTAATCGGCCCCGAAGGCAAGCCACTGGAGATCCAGATCCGCACCGAGGAGATGCATAAGCTGGCCGAGTACGGGATCGCCGCCCATGTCGCCTACAAGGAGGGCGGCGTCGAGGACCCCCGGAGAGAGAAGATGACCTGGCTGCGTCAGTTGGTCGAGGCGGAGGGGGAGCAGGACCCGGCGGAGTTCCTCGAGTCGCTCAAGGTCGACCTCTTTGAGGACGAAGTCTTCGTCTTCACGCCGAAGGGGGAAGTGAAGAACCTCTCAGCCGGCTCGACTCCGCTCGACTTTGCTTACGCGGTTCACACCGACGTCGGCCACGCCTGTGTCGGCGCCAAGGTCAACGGCTCGATCGTGCCGCTGCACTACCAGCTGCGCTCCGGTGACATCGTCGAGGTGCTGACCGCGAAACAGAAGCGGGGCCCTTCGCGTGACTGGTTGAAGTTGGTGCGGACCAGCCGCGCTCGAAACAAGATCCGCGCCTTCTTCAAGGAGGAGAGCCGCGAGGACGCCGAGCGCAAGGGACGGGAGGGCCTGGAGGCGGCGCTGCGCAAGCACGGCCTGCCGATGCAAAAGGTCGCCGCCTCGCCGCTGCTGGTCGACGTGATCCGCGAGATGGGCTTCCGCAAGGCGACCGAGTTCTACATCGCTCTTGGCCAGGGCAAGGTCTCGACCAAGGCCGTCGCCAACAAGCTGATGCAGCGCCTGAAGGCGGGGGAGGCGGTCGAGGACAGCGACCCGCTCGGCATCGCCGGCGGCCACCGCGAGGACAAGGCGCGCCGCACCAAGGACGCCTCCAACTACGGGATCAGCGTCAAGGGCGCGGCCAACATCGCGGTACGGCTGGCAAAGTGCTGTCGGCCGGTGCCCGGTGACGAGATCGCCGGCTACGTCTCACTCGGCCGCGGGATAACCATCCACCGCAGCGACTGCAAGAACATGAAGGCACTGAAGCGGGCGCCGGAAAGGTTTGTCGAGGTGAACTGGGACGGCGAGAACGAGTCTTCATACCGAGTCGAGCTGCAGATCGACGCCTACGACCGCACCCGCCTGCTCGAGGACCTCTCGAGGACCTTCTCCGAGGCCGGCATCAACATCCTCGGAGCCAGCTGCACGACCAACCACCCGATGGTGAAAAACAAGTTCGTGATCGAGGTTGGCGATACCGAGCAGCTCAAACAGTGCATCGCCCGACTGCGCAACGTCGAGGGCGTATTCGACGCCTACAGAATCACTCCCGGCGCCTGAAAACGTCAGGAAACGATCGTCAGGGCGCCGGGATCGACCTTGAGCGTCAGTTCAGTCTTCTCACCGATGTAGTCGCCGTCGACTTGGACGGGGAAGGGGCGGATCACACCGTCTTTGGTCTCTGAGATCGCTTTGATGGTGGCGGCCGAGATGCTGGCGAAGTGCTCGATCTGGCGGTGGTGCGCAGCGGGACCGCGCTCGCCGAACAGTCGTGCAATCAGAGTCGGCATGTCACGCGCTGCGGCACGCTTGAGCACGCCGAGGGCCAGTGTCCCGTCGTCGATCGTAACGTTCTCACAGACCCGAATCGGGCTGTTCGCAAAGTAGGTGAAGGGATCGGAGTTCTGAGCCAAGGCGGTGATGCCCTCGGCGGAATCTCCGCTGCTGGTCTCAGCCCTGAGTCGCACGGCGTTGACCAGGTAAGAGCGGTAGAACGCGGAGACGGTCGCCCAGGTGTAGTAGTAGGGACCGGCCCGCGACTTCAAGCGTGGATGCGCATCGACGCGCTTAACCACGGTCGCGTCTATGCCGACCCCGCAGGAGAAGACGAAGTGGCGCCCATCCGCCATGCCAAGGTCGATCTTCCGAGGTTGCCACTCGTCGGTAAGTGCCAGCAGGTGCTCAGTAGCGTCGACCACGTCGTTGGGAATCCCGAGCGTGCGACAGACCACGTTGGTAGAGCCGCCTGGCAACACCGACACAGGCACGTCCGTCCCCACCAATCCGTTCGCGACCTCGTTTAGCGTTCCATCCCCGCCGAAGGCGACGACAACGTCATATCCGTGGTCTCGAACCTCCCGCCCAATCTCGGTCGCATGGTTCTGTGCCTCCGTGTCGACGGTCTCAACCTCATAGCGCCCCTGCAGCGCGTAGACCACGAGGTTCTTCAACCGGTTCGAAACCGTCGTCGCGTAGGGATTGACGATGATCAGCATCCGCTTCTTGGCGGAGCGCCTCGACATC